>WNFB01000709.1_pt1 | contig 53962 bp, 51 predicted proteins | sample 5400501 | NCBI WGS metagenome assembly WNFB01 (sample SAMN13153341, study PRJNA577476) | soil metagenome | isolation source: 200 cm saprolite under Douglas fir tree site 2 hole 1 | place: USA:California | collected 2015-04-18 | reverse complement strand
TGGCAGTTTTGCCTTTAGGCAGCAGGAGATTGCCCCCGGGCACTGGGACATGACATTGCTCGACGTGGAGATGCAAGGCAAAGCGCTCTTTTTCAAGACCATCAATGTGCAGGACAAAGAGATTCGGGACTCCTACCAGCGCGTGCCGGACAATCTCACTCTTGAGCAGGCGGACGAACTGTTGCGGCATCGGATCAAAGAACGACTGCCGCCAGGAACTCCGTGATCGGCCAGTCGATGACGACTACCTGGGTGCTTACCCACGATCTAGCCCGATGCATTCCCATGAACGCGCTCAGTCATCATGAACTATCGGACTTATGCCTCCGCAATATCCGTCTCCTTTTCCTCCCTTTTTGTTTAATCGGAGTACCAGACTTCTTGATAGCGCTGAGGCGCAGAACGGCGACGGCAGGCGTGTATTTCACAGCGTCTTTGTCGTCGAACATGTATAGCTCCACCGTGTCAAGAACAGAAGGATCTCCTCGTCCGGCTGAGGTGGCGCAGGAAATCTGCATGCGAACGGGCGGCAAGGCGCTGCTGGCCGGATCGATCTCGCGCCTGGGCGGCCAGTACATGGTAGGTCTCGAGGCGGTCAACTGTGGCACTGGTGACACCCTGGCCAAAGAACAAGAGGAGGCATCCAGCACGGAACAAGTGGTAAAGGTGTTAGGTGGCGTGGCGTCCAGCCTGCGAACGAAACTCGGTGAGTCGCTCGCGTCGGTTCAGAAACCGGCACACAACGGCACCGCCGCCGCAGCTGAGTTCCAAAAGTTCCTTAACCACCGTGGCATCATGATGAACTTTCCGCTCGGTGCGCTGGCCCATCTTGGCCTCGTTCGCGCCTATGTCCTCTCCGGTGACACGGCGAAGGCCCGCACCGCCTATCAGGATTTCTTCGCCCTGTGGAAGGATGCCGACCCCGACATCCCCATCCTGAAGGAAGCCAAGGCGGAGTACGCGAAGTTACAGTAGCTGGCGGTACCACGCCTAACAGCATCTGCTGGTGCATTCGCGGACAACGTCACGAATTTGCGGTAAGCGTAACGTCTGCACTAGACGCGCTCGACCAGGACGCGGATCTCGAGCATTTCTAGACACCTTGCCTTAAAGCAGGTCGCTCTCAGCGAAGAAGTCGATTTAACGCTTCTTAAGGGACACAGCCAGCCAGCCGCCCTCCATGTAGAAGATCGTTTCCAAGTCTGCACTGGTGGTCACAGCCTTGACATAATCCGGAACCATGTCCACATTGTGTGCAAGGATCAACCCACCCGGTTGCACGAGCGGCAAAAGCTTGTTCAGATAATCGACGTAGCCGCTCTTGTCGGCGTCGATGAATGCAATGTCGATTGGCCCTTTCAGCTTCGCGACTAGCTCGTGAGCATCGCCTTCGATGATGGTAACCATCTTCTCCACGCCAGCTTCCTTGAAATGCTCTTGAGCCATGGATGCTCTTTGGTGATCGATCTCGAAGGTCGTCAAGCGCCCGTTTGTCCTAAGTAGGGCCAGGCAAACCCACAGGCCCGAATATCCCGTGGACGTGCCGATCTCGACCACATTCTTTGCGTCCGTTGCCTCCGTGAGAAGCCGCAGCGCCTGCCCGTCTTACCCATGGCTCAGGCCAGGGGGAGTGCGGGGCTGGCATGATCGCCAGAAGCTCTTGATCCACTCCGCCAGCGATCCCGACACGCCCTGCTGGCGCGCAAAAGCACATTACCCGTCCGCCCGACGATGGGGCTTGCGTCCCTCGACGACCTTATCAGCCTGCCACTATTACGGAATACCAGGCCCGAATCGGGATGCTCAAAGAATTCACTTTGGAGTAGTTGCGAGGATACCCTGCAGCTCCACTTTGACAACACGTCGCGGGCCCGGTGATTACCATAGTTATCTAGGGCGACGCGAAGCCCGAGGCTATGTTCATCGTTGGAGTATTGCAGCGATGAAATACATCAAAATGGCCATCGCCATGATCGCCCTGGTTGCCTCGGCCCTTGCCCAGGCGCCAAAGAAAACGACCCCGGAAAAGCCTAACCTCAGGGAGTCATTTGCTAAGACGGGCCTCAAGGCCCTGTTGGCGATCGGAGATTTCAAAGGGACAGGGAGTTTGACGGGACCATCTAAGGAAGCCTACGAGCATGCACGCGCCAAGGCAAACTCGGCCAGCGCGCCCGAGACCCTCATGATTGCGAATCTAACCAACCTTGCGATCATGCGCTCAGCGGATAATCTGGCCCGTGAAAACATCATGCAAAAGGCGATGGCGAAGGTTGATCACGATGGCGTACGGCCGAATGCCTACCTAACGCTTGAAAAAGTGCGGCAGGATCCGGAACTGTCGGCCGCGCTGGATTCGATTAGTGAACGCGAATCGGGATGCTCGGCGGCACTCGAAAAGGCTTTTCGCAATCGGATAGCGATCCCGCTGCCAGGGACGTGCTCTGGCAAGTAGTGTTTGCCGAACACTGGGAGGATGGCCTGCCGATCATTGCGCCTCAGCCACATAGGCCTCCCAATGTATGAAAGCTCCCCAGAATCCGATCAGATTCCCGAGGCGCCTTATCCAGCTAGAGCCTCTCCCTGTATCGCTCATACGAGAAGGCTAGGCTGCTTCATTGCACACGTAAACAGCCTATTGGTATAGGCCGAGCTAAACGAATGATACGGGCGTCCGGCGGCAGAGAAGAGGGCGGCCTTATCCAAAAAGGGGCACGGAAAGAAAATTCGCGGGGCAACCGCGACAGCGTCAGTCGAACAGTCGAACGCAAGAGAAGAAGGAAAACGCCCCAAGAACTTGCGCCCGGGTCCGCCCAGTTCCGAGGCGTCTTTCCGAGGCAGCCCCCCGGAGACTGCGCTCGATCATTAGCTTAGAGATGAGTGCTGTTGCAGGGAATGGCCCTTGCGAGTGACCAAGGGCACCAAGGTGGCAGAAAACTTTTGCTCTTTAGACTGCAAAACCGATTACGCCTTCCCGGGGAAATCCCCTCTGCGTGAGACGAGAGAGTTCCGTGGCGGCACGCGCACACGTCTTCCTCACTCTTCTCGCGAAGTTGCTTGTGATGGTCGCTGGAGCGTACTTATTGGGCGCTGTCCGCTATCGCCTCCTTAGCTAACTGCCCACTTTTTTCCGGTACTCGTCGAGCGTTTTCTTCGTTTCGGCTTGGCTGGCGGCTTGGTTAGCATCCTCGGAGTGCTTTAACTTAACGTGTGTGTGAAACGCTTCATAGATCATTTCATTGGTTTCTTGTTGCGTATTCTGTTTATCGGCCACGGCTTTTTCGACACAGATGATCTCATAGCACTCAGAGCACTTGCCGAAGAGATGACTGGCGCGATCCATTTCGTCCTTTGGTCCAAGCCAAGATACGTCTGTCAGTTTAGGTGTTGCCATGGCTGCCTCCCTTTCCACCCTCTCTACTTAGCGCGTTTACCCTTCGCCCCTGCCGCGTGATCGTGGAATACTTGGCAGAGCTGCAGATCGCATCTCCTCAAGGTAGGCTAGGCACCGCTCAACGGAGGCAAACCCTTTGGTTACGTCTATCAGTTTCATTTTCCGCCTCCTCTCAGATTTGGATAAATCAAGGTGTAAAAGATCCACCCGGCTAGCACCAGCAGGAGTACAACGACAATGACACGAGCAATCACACAGGAATATTACGCCTGCCAGTCATCTTCGTCGTTTGTTTTCCTGGGGTCTCACGAACAGCGGAGGGCGGAAAGAGCAGCATAGGATCCCATGTATCGCTACAGTGGCCCACGGTTTCAACCACCACAGCGGCCTGATCCTCTCGATGTTTGGCTGAAGGTCTTGACGATTGCCGACATCCTCAGACGCTTGCTGAAAGAGAGTGTCACTCTGCTCGGGGCCCGGCAGCAACGTCGGGCCGTTGTGTGACAGCGCCCACGCGCGAGCCTCTCAGTCTGTTGCTGTGCCGGTAGCACTTGACTAGTGTTCTAAGTTCTAAGATGGATCCTAGTGGGTAGTCACTGGCAGATCACCAGTGGCGACAAGGGGGATGCCTCCCGTTTCCTCCTCCCAGTCTTTTCAAAAAGCGGGATGTCACCGGGAGGGTGACGCACTTGGCCCCTGCTACGAGGATGAAACCGGTGAGGACGACCGGGAAGTATGATCCCACGAAGTAATCCCGGAGATGCTGCGCGAACTCGAGGCCCAGGCCAGCAATCAAGGCTTGGTCGGAATGAGCACTGGCTGCATTCCCTCGATACGGCAACCGGTGGGATCCGGCTAGGGGAGGAGTGGACATTGGGAGCATTGCCGGGAAGAGGAAAGACAGCGTTCGGCGTGCAGGTTGCGCTAGCGAACGCCTGCGCAGGAACTCCAGTAGCTGCATTTTCTCTGGAGATGCAAGACACCGAGATCAGCAAACGGTTCCTGTGCGCCACCTCCTCATTCGCCGCAATGCAGGTTAGAAACCCGCAGATCGTACGAGGCGATCGCCGGCCGGAACTGATGGAGTCAGCAGCCAGTCTGTCTCAACTTCCGATCTATGTGGACTCTCGGCCCAGCCTGAAGATTCAAGAGCTACTTGCCAGTGCAGGCTGTACGTTCGGCGCTACAGCGTAAAGCTCATCGTGGTTGACTACCTTCGACTTGTCGAGGCGCCCGGGCGCGAACTTTGGTGGACCTCGGCCAGAGGAGCAATTGCTGATCATCGGCAAGAACAGGAATGGTCGCATCGGTTCTTTGCCGGTGTACTTCGATGAAAAGCGGCTGCAGTTTTGTGAACGATGCCGGGAGTTGACATGACCCAGCATCTTTCAGGCTTTGAGTATTTCTGGATTCTTTCAAAACACGCAGGCATGCCGCTGGCGGCGGCACAAAAGAGGTTTTCAGAGATGGAACGGCCAGACTCTAGCAGACGGGACGCTGCCGGTGAGCCGCCGGCCGCGGATCGGGTCGAAAGAGGACGAAATGCAATGCGGCAAACCGTGAACGGAGCGTTCCAAAAACCGGCTGTCGCGTGACGCTGTAAGCAACTCTGCCGCAAGGTAAAGCTAAGGGCAGAAAGACTGTACGAGAAATAAATGATTCTTGAACTACCAGAGGTCAGCTTTTCCGAGGCTGGCCTCTTTTTCTGGGACAGTCAATTCTAAAAGGGGTGTGCGCTCTCGACCAGGGGGGAGATGAGCTCGTTTATCCTCGGATATTGTTCGTGGGTGTAACGCTCGGCATCTTGCTGACTTTCCCAAAAGCTCAGAGCAAGGATTTTGTCGGGCTCGGTATCCGAAACGAGGAGAATTTCATCCACGAACCCCGGCTGGTCTTCAAGGATTGGGAGGATCTTATCGTGAATAGTTTTGGAGAGATCTCTCGCTTTTCCCGGCTTGGTCCTGACAGCGACGACTCGAGTGAACATAACGTTCCTCCTTTCGGAAGTGGCAGCGTTCAGTCACAACCTATGCTCGATAGGGTCAACGGTCAATTACCGAAAAATGGTGCAAGGCGCAAAGTGTGCCCCTCATCACGTCGCAAGTGCCATTCCCGGCAACACTATCTTTCACTCGTCTGATACATCTGGCATGGCATTTCTTTGAGAATTTGCCGGGCCGGCAGCCCTATGCCTCTGGCGCTCCCACCAAATGGATATCCGCCGCTGGGCATCCTCGATCTGGACTGCTGTCATTCGCGATCCTATAACCTGCAATCGATCGTTGTCGTTTCCTCGCAATCCTGCAGCAATACCGGCCCATGTATATGCACGTACATAGTCTTTTGGAACACCTCGGCCACTCAAGTAAAGGTCACTGAGACCACTCTGGGCTCGAATATTGCCATGGTTTGCAGCTCGTTTGAACCATTCCGCTGCCTTGCGCTCATCGAGGGGCACTCCGACTCCTTTGATATAGCCTAGCCCGAGTTTCCATTGGGCGTTCTCATTACCGTTTGCCGCCGCTTTAGCGAACCATGCCATTGCATCCCGGTAGTTCTGCGGCACGCCTTCACCATCCGCATATCGCAGGGCCATTTCGTATTGAGCATTGGAATCACCTGCATCGGCCCGGTTGAGTGTTCGATTCACATCGGTGCCCTGAACTGGTTCCTGGATTGCCAGCATAGCCTCTTGCCTGGTAGCTGTTAGTACATTGGCCGACGCTTTCGGCGGCCCATTGGTCTTCTTGTCTTCTTCGGACAACACATGCTGCTGCGGGAGAGGTGGCTTGTGGTTCGCGGCCGCGCTCCGAAGAATTGCGATGGGTGTTGCTGCTCTTGGATGATTGAGGTGATAGTCGTAGCCGAAGATTACTGCCAGAGCAAGGGCGGTGGCCAGTCCTGTTATTAACCAGCGAGCCCCACTCGGATGCTCCTGGCTCGTCATAGTCACCGGCTGATCAGGTAATTTCCCGTTCCACTCGGGCGCTTCTGTCGCATCCGTGGTCGGTAGGCGGTTGTTCTGCTCCTTTAGTACATCGGCATGGGCCAAGAGTTTTTGGAGATTCCTTATGGCCTCAATGTGCTTGCTTGGAAGCTGATGAAGGAGTGGATCCGGTATTGTCGCGGACTCCGAAGACAATGATAGTACCCGATCGGCTAACTTACTCATCGCGATCGCGTCATGCTGATTGAAGGCATACGGGTTGACGGACATTACTTCGAGCACTCCCACCACCTTGACATTCTGCTTAATTGGCAATACCAGGACGGACCGGATGCCTGTTTCTTTGCATACTTGGGGGTTAACCCGCCGATCGGTATTAGTGTCGTTGCAGAGCAGGATTTCGCCAGTATCGAGACAAAGCCCAGTCAGGCCGATGCATGCATGCAAACGAGTCCCCACTTCTGGGGCGGAGGCCCCAGCAGAGGCCCGGCAACTCAAAGCGCCTTCTGTGCTGAGCGCAATAGTCGCTGCGGTTGCCCCTGTTCTCTCCATTGCCTCCTCCAAAATGGATTGAAGTTCGGGTTCAGGGCCTACCGACTCTTTGCCTTGAGAGGATGTGATTGGGCTGAATGGGGGTGTGCTGTGCTCAATCTTTCGGCGTGACTCCTCGGGAGAGCCGCGAAAACTTGCGTTATCGGGTAAGGGAGAGTTCGACATACTCACGCCTTCACGGCAGCGCTCCCCCGACGGCGTTTACGCGTATTCGCACGTTTACCACGGGAATTCAGCCAAGCCTGGGGGCGCAGGGACTGCCAGACGTAAAGATTTAGTATACAGCGGTTGGCCGATCCACTACTCTGGTTAGGTTTCCGTAAGCCGCTAATCTCACCTGAATCGAAGCCGCGAAGGATGACCAAACGCCCTTGTTGCGCTGCGCGAAAAAAGCCGTGCTTTTTTCTCTGGTGGCCAGCTCCATCGGGAGCGCCTACCCACCCAAACAGGTCAAATCCACAACCTTATTAAGTATAGGCGGAGCTGCCCGTGTGCTGGACGAAATTTCCCAGAAATCTCAGAATGCGGTTCCCGATGCGGTCCTGAACAGCACAAAGTGCTTTGTGGTGATTCCATCGATCACGGGAGGAACTGTGAATGTCAGCGCTGGCGGAGTGGCCAGTTGCCGTTTAGCCGCGGATAGCTGGAGCGCTCCTGCATTCGTCAAATTCAACGGTCGTGGTATTCGAGCTCACCGTAGTGACTTGCTGATCTTTGTTTTGAGTGACACGGGAGTGCGGGCATTGCGGTCTGGCGAATTGCACATTGGAGGACAGAAGCGCGCGGCCGCGCCGCTTGTGAATACAACTCCAGTTACCACCCAGGTCGAACTAACCGCGGAGTTGCTAACCTATCAAGGCGCAGCGGGCGTGCTCTCTAGCAGTGCGGCCAGCGGCGTCATTCGCGGCGACGCGGAGACCTCTGATGCGGTCCACAACGCAGTACCGAAAGACAAGACTGAGAAATATCTATCATCGGTTGTTTCTTTCTTTAACGCGATCACGGTCACAGGGATCGTGATTCACCACACGGCCGTGATTCCGGGCGAAAATACAGTGCCCCGGAGCGAGGGCGATATCGACAAATATCATCAGGCGCGCGGCTTCGAAATTTTGTGTTTCGGTCGGGTTTACCATGTGGCCTATCACTACCTCATTATGCCCAACGGCAGTGTGCAAGCGGGCAGACCCGAAAGGTGTGAGGGAGCACATGCGCAAGGGTACAACTCATACCTGGGAATTTCGCTCGTCGGTGATTTCAGCAGCGAAGATAATCCAACCGGGAAAAAAGGGCCAATGAAGCCGAGCGCGGAGCAGATTGCCTCGCTAATTCAGCTCTGTCGTCTTTTGAAAGAACGGTACAACATTCCCTTGCAAAGGATCGTACGGCATAGTGACATTTCCAGCACCACTTGTCCCGGCGACCAATTCCCTTTCAGAGCTGTTCTACAACAACTCCAACAGAGCGCGTGGCGTAAAGTGAGGCATCGATGATGGACCCGAAGGGTCCGATAGCATGGATCGTCGTGACGGTTGTATCGACGACTTTGATCCCCGCACCGAAACGAATCCCGCACGGCAGGAGAGCATCTAGCGGGGAACCATTCAGTAGCTTTCGCGTGCTGGACGCTAAGCTAACCCTCCTTGCGAATCAGCAGGACGGTTTGAAGGCTGCTTTCAATCCGTTGCAGGCGGGTTCTCGAAGCGTGGCTGCGCGGCGGACAACATCCTCCAGAAGGATGAAGTCCACTGCCACTGGAATCGGGCGCATAGCGGGCAGGCTGGAGCGGATGTATCAAAAGCGCCACCAGCCCTTCGGCGTTCAAATGTTTAGAGTTCTGCGCATCAGAGCCGAGGAGGTTCACCGCGGCGTCAACGCTGTGGCTAAAGCGCAAACACCAAGCGCCTTAGACCTCGCCGCAAAGAGCCTAGACGAACGGGTTCTGTCCCTTGTTGTTCAGTTCCAAGCTGCGTCGGGCGGATACGGAGCGGCCCGTTGCTCCCCGGGCGCATGGACATGCTGCGAACCAAAGCGATCCAAGGACTTACTCCAAAGTGAACGGGTCGCATGCATGTGGGGATGTGTTCCAACCTCGCAGACCTGTACAGGGTTCCTGGGTCCGCGTATCCGGCGGCCCTGAAGGGGAAAACATGCAGGCTGTTTTGGTCGCCTTTCATCGCGAGCACTGGATTCCAAACCCGAGAGGTCGAGCTGTAGGTATCGAACTGCCAATCGCCGTACGCGGATTGGCTGGACTACGAGACCTGCTGACACCTGTATAATCCTTAGTCTCTGATACTCTCTGCATTCCGACCTGGCTGAGCTCCCGTGGCGTGCGCAGTGCGAATACGATCGCCTCTGAAGTAGAATTTGAACCCTCCTGGGCCTAGAAATGACTTCAATGCAATCAGTCGTACTCCGGAGGTCTCAAAGCGATGAGACCACACTCCGATTTTCCGGGCTGAATACAAGTCTGGATCTCGCAGGCTACGTTTCTGGTGGCAAAGTGAAGACGTTCGGGCTAACGCTTCATCCTGCCGTGATTCTTCTCGATTCCGGACTCGCAATGCGGGAGAGGTTACACCGGCGGTGGCGCACCAATGGCCTGGGCGACAGCGGCTTGTGCCACCTTCCGGCTGAGAACAAGCCCCGTCAACGTCGGATTCACCGACCCAACCGTCACGAATAGGGCCTGGTCCGCACAAAAGGCGTTGGCGATGTGATGGAAGCGGCCATTGGTGTCGGTCACCGAAGCTTGTGGGTTCGTTCCCATCCATAGCGTTCCGGCCTCGTGATACGTAGTGCCCAAGCCATCGCGGCTCTGACTGGTGACTTGGAGGTCCGATGGATTGTTGCCAGCGAGCTGGTTTGCCAATCCGAAAATCGCAGAGTCCATTGCGTTGGCGATGGCGTCTTCAGTGGAATTGCTGGTCAGTCGTACGAACGCGCGGGAAATGCCAAATTCGTCGGACGGAAAATAGCCAACTACAAACGCTTCCGGGAACTGAGCGACGAGTGGGTGGATTGGGTACCGGAACGGGAACAGCTCGAGCGGGAGCAAGCGCAGTAAGGCAACAAAGGCGATTGCGATCGATCCCCACAACTTACCCGCAGACGCGGCCGCCCTACACCAGATCGTCCTGCAGTTGTTGCAAGTGGTGGAGGACAAGGATCGCCTGCTGGAGCGGGTGCAACGCCAGTTGGAACAACTGCTGCGCGAGCGCTACGGACCGAAGCGGGAGCGCATTGATGAGAACCAGTTGTTTCTGTACGCCGCTCAGATCGTAGCCGCCAGCCAGGCGCGGGCGGCGGCTGAAGCCACGCCGACCGACTCAGCGGGAAAGGAAACTCGCGGAGACGCACCTGCCTTATTTGCCAAATTGCACTCCCGGAACCAAACGCCCGCGCTCGCAGTTGTCGTTTACGCCGTTCTGATGTGGGTGCTCGCAGTGACGGGAACGTTCTTGTGGGTAGCTGCGCTCGGCGCTGCGGCCGAAGGATGAGGCCTCCCGTGGCGCGAACATTTGGACCCTTCTGACGCGAGACGTGTCACACGTCCGCGGGCACAGCGCTCGTGACCCCGATGTGTCACCGCAGCAGCGATCGTATCCGGTGGTGATCATGAGAGCGGGAGCTTCTGCCTCCGTGCTGAACTACTCAACGCTCGCCGAGGATCTGGCCAGCCACGGGTACGTCGTGGTGGGCTTCGATGCCCCCTATCGCACGGGACGCATCGTGTTCCCCGACGGCCGGATAATGGGAAGGACGGAGCAGAACAACCCGGAAACATGTGTGGTTGCGGACCGGGCTCAAATGGAACGGTGTGTGAGCAGGGTCCTGACCGCGTGGACCGGCGATATCGCGTTCGTGCTCGATCGCCTCGCTCGGCTGAACGCGTCGGATTCGTCCGGAACGTTCACTGGACGGCTCGACATGACGCGCGTGGGAGTATTCGGTCACTCCCTCGGTGGGGCCGTGGCCTTGCAGTTCTGCCACGAGGATTCCCGGTGCAAGGCAGGCATCGACATCGACGGCGCGCCGCACGGTAGCGTGATCCAGGCCGGGCTCCGTCAGCCGTTCATGTTCCTCCTGAGCGACCACGGCGATGGATCCGATCCGGCGAGCATTCAGATCGGCGCCGACATCCAGTCCATCTACGATCGCATCCCTCCGGACCGGAGCCTGCGCGCCGCGATCCGCGGCGCGTTCCACTTCACCTTCAGTGACGACGGCGCCCTGCTTAAGAGCCGTATCGTGCGAGGGGTGCTCCGTATGCTGGGAAAGCTCGGTATCGACGGACGTCGCCAGCTTGCCGTGACGACGTATTGCGTGCATACCTTCTTCGACATGTACCTCAAGGGCGTAGGCGGTTCGCGGTTGCGTATTTTATCTCCGCTCTATCCAGAAATCCAAGTGCTCGAATGAAGGCCCCTGCCCTGCGGGCTGTGCTGTTCCTGTGCGTCGTGTACTCTGTCGCCGGCATCCTCTTCGGGACACTCGCCGGTCAGGCCGCTTCCCATCAGGCGCTCATTGCGTGGCGCTGGGCCGCTTGGGTCGTCAGCGCCGCGGCGTTCGGAGCGCACATCGTGTACGAACAGGTCCGGCTGCGTAGCTCCCCAAGGATCACTGCGTTACACGTATCGTCGGCCGCCGGCCTGGGAGCGTTCGCCCTTGCGGTCGCGGCAAATGTTCATGCGCTGACCGCCTCGGCGCACCAGCATTCCCTCGCCCTCGCCCTGTCGCTCGCAATATGGCCGGTCATAACGGCGCTGCCGGCGTTTGTTGTCGCGCTAGTTTTGGCCATTCTGTTTGCCCGAGCACGGCGGAACGTTTAGCTCCGTACCGCCGTGTTGCCTAACGAATTAAGGATTCTTGTCGCGCGTGAGCCGCGGCAACATCCTGGGTTGAACTAACCTCAAATGCATCAAGGAGGGCCAATTTTCCTTAATGTCCATACGGAAAGTCCATGCCTCTACGCCACCATTTTGAAACTGCCGTTGAATTGAGCGCCGTGTACTTGGTGCACCCGCCTTATGCCGCTGATCGTGTTGGTGCGGCGATACCTGAGCTGGATTCTTGCACACCAAGCAGGTATACCTAATGCGTAAGATAGGTTCCTCGAGACGAGGGGACTCCCGAAAGAATGATTGAAAGTATTTTCTTGGAAGAGCCAGCCGCTCGGACGCGATATCGAACGGCACCCCTGCTCGAAGAGCGCGAGCAATTCCTCTCGCATCTGTTGCGGCGAGGAACGAGTCAACATCGAGTCCGCTCGGTTGCGGCATACCTCATTCACATCATCCGTTTAATGGAACTAACCAGTCTTCGAAACGTAGAACTGGAGGAGATCAAGAAAGCCGGCGAGTGCTGGGCGAACTATCGAGGACCGCACCGAAGAAGGAGGGCGGGAAAGGCAGCAGCCTTCTGCTTCACCAACGTAGCCAAGAACTAGTTGCGTTTCCACGGCCGCTTGGCGGTTCCGCCTGCTCCGCCACAGCCGTTCCAGGAATTAATAAGGGATTTTGTAGCGTGCATGCGGTCGACGCAAGGACTGTCCCCAGACACAGTTCGAGAGCTGGAGTCTTTCTGCGGTGGCTGCCAGAGCGGCGCGACAATTTCTCCCTGGTCTCGCTGAATGATGTCGATGATTTTCTAGCAAGCAAGGCCTCGGACGGATGGTGTTCCACAACGCTTGCAGCGCAGGGCCAAGCCCTCCGAGCCTTTTTTAGTCACGCGGGAATCCGAGGTTGGTGCGCGCCAGGCATCTCGCGGGGCATCCGAAGCCCATCTATCCCCAAATACGATGGCTTACGCAAAGGACCGACCTGGAAGGAGGTACGGCGATTACTTCAATCGACGAGTGGGGCGAAGCCCGCGACGCTTCGTGCTCGCGCAGTCTTATCGCTGTGTTCGATCTATGCGCTTCGCAGCAGTGAAGGTGGCGCGGCTTCGCCTGAGCGATTTCGACTGGCGCGACGAAACATTTGCTATAAAACGATCGAAGCGAGGTGGGCTTCAACACTATCCGATCCAGTACGAAGTGGGAGAAACAATCCTCCGATATCTGAGGAACGGGAGGCCCCGTTGCTCGTGCCGTCATGTCTTTGTTACATTGCACCCGCCGTATCGGCCCCTGCAATCGGGTTCCCTGTGGCAAATCGTAAGCCGCGCATTAAGCAGTTGGGAATATCGTCCAGGCACAAGGGACCTCATGCGCTTCGACACGCCTGCGCCACCCACCTGCTTGGTAGGGGGACGTCTCTAAAGGAGATCGCGGATTTCCTGGGCCATCGCGACTCCCGGTCGATAGGAATCTATGCCAAGTACGACACCAGGTCGCAGCGAAAAGTCGCTGCTTTTCGTTTGGCTGGACTGCGGTGACGCCTACCTGATGCCGTCCGAATATATGTCGAGCGAAAGCAGTCTTTGGGGTTGGTTTACGTCAAGTCCGGCCGGGATCTCTTATCCTTTTCAAGACAAGTAGGAGATGTGCCGCTCGGCCGCGTGACCGCCCGCCAAGTGTTGTTATTCCTGAGTGGCCCGCGCACCTCGACCGTCACGTGGCGAGGCAAATATAAGCTGCTTAAGAACTTTTTTGAGTTCTTGGCTGCACGAGGTGGGTTGCAGGCGTTGCCGCTGCCGCCGATTCGTCCGCCCTGTCTTCAAACATTCGTTCCCTATGTGTATTCCCGAACGGAACTGCAGCTTCTATTGAAGGGAACACGGTTCAAGCCAACTACCTTCCACATGTAGCCTTTACGCCCTGCTTCGGTCACAGGGACGTCACAAGCAACAAAATCAAATGGACTCATGGCGGAACGCTTTGTGGAGTCTTGATGTTTTGAACGGCGTTGGCGACGAGGCGAGGAAGCAACTAGAGTGCGATGGCTGAGCGGGAATCGAGCGGTTGAGAGCAGTTTACAGTTGACGTCGAGACTACGGCGGTCGTAACCTCCGATGGATTTCGTCGTACGTGCCACAGACTGGCTGACATAATTCAGGCCAACCACAAGAGACTCCTTGAAGATGGAGGGAGGAGCCAATGACCATAATGATGGACAGGACGAAGGACCTCCTCATCGCCGATCTGCAGCACTTCGGCGAGTCCAGATGGAGGAACGAAGAAGTCGGCGAAAAGCGCTTCGAATTCTTCGTGACACTTGTGACTGCCGTGTCCGCTGGTCTCGTGGCTCTAGCGAGCACCGACGGGAAAATTTTCCAGATCCTCAATACCACGCTGCCGGAACTGGCGGGTCAAGCCAGCCTAGCGTTACTCATCTTTGGGCTGTTGACCTATTTTCGAATGTTGCATCGAGACTGGGTGACGACCGAGTTTAACGACACGACCGACCGCATCCGCAATTTGTACATAGAGCTCTACAAGGATGCGTGTCCCGCACTTGAGAACTATGTGGTCCCACTAGGCCTGCAGAAGAACTATAGAACCTAAATTATGCAGATCTGCCCGAGCTGAGTTCTGAAGCCGTCGTAGCTACGTAAACGAGTGCGTCTGCAACTTATTGAAACTACAGGGCTACATGTGCATAGAATTTTATGCATAGTATCCGCGCATCAGCACTGAACGGAAAATGCGATTTTTACTGGGCTCCGCGATAACCTCGCGGGAGCCTTATTCGACGCGCTCTCTATGACCTTCGCGCCTTCAGCGCATCACCATTCGGGTGACCCACGGCAACCCGATTCGGCAGGCGGGATCTGCGTGAACCATGAATCTGTGCATAGTTCAGGTAGAAACAAACATATGAAGATACCTAGGCCGCTGCGAGCCGGGTATGCGCAGACCATCGCCGCGATCGATGGAATGCTGCTCTTCCCCATTCTCGCTTGGTGGGTTCATGTACCACGAGGCTGGGCACTTTCCTGCGGTGTCAGCCTCACAGCCCTGTTGTCGTTCTGCGCGAGCCGAGGAAAGGAAAGACCAAGAACATAAAATACGATGCCAAGACCATCTAAGTATTTTCGAGCCGGGGCCGGAGCCGTAATTGCTGATGGGCGCGGACGCGTACTAGCTTTGGAACGAGCGGATATACACGGGGCATGGCAGTTTCCGCAGGGGGGGTTGGAGGACGGGGAAAAGCCGCTCGATGCAGTGTTCCGAGAAATCGAAGAGGAGACTGGCATCACGAGGGACGCTTTGAAGCTCGTGGCGCAGTATCCTGATCCCCTGGCGTACGAGTTACCTGTAGCAGCGCAGTCTCTGAAAACTGGCATGGGCCAGGTGCAATTTTGGTTCTTGTTTAAGACGAAGGCACCTTCGTTTGATATTCGCTTGCCGACGCACGGTGAATTTCGATCAGCTTCGTGGTTGCCTTTTGACCGCGTCCTATCTGGTGTGGTGAACTTCAAAAAGCCAATCTATCGTAAGCTACGATCTTATTTCCGGAAATACTTGAGGCGCAAGAAGACCTGAAGAGCTGAACACGGCCGCGCACGAGGCGCACCGGGCTACCTGAGTTCTGGAACTCTTTGTTCTGTGATGCGATCTGGCCATCGAGCCGTTTTGTCATCAACGCCCAATAGTCTCGGCAGAGATTCCGCCTTCAGGCTGAAGGGCAACGGCGTACGCATCAGCAAGACGCTCCACACCTGTCCGCCGTCGATGCAAATGAGTGCATGGCCGAACTGGGTCCGGCGTTCCGATTTTCGCCGAAGTAACAACACCCACAGGGGTGGCCAGGGGTGGCGCCCTCTTAATAATGCGTTTGCAACATCCAAAGGTACAACGTGTGTCCGGCTCGCTCCAGCAGCATAATGGGGTACAGCTCCTATGACGCGGGACAGTCACGCGAAAATGTCACGGCTACCACAATCTGAGACCCCCACACTTGCAGGGACCGTCGTGCTGGTAGAGGACGATGCGGATATAGGACGTCTAGTTGAACATCATCTACAAAAGGTCGGTTTCGCTACTCACTGGTTTCGGACAGCGACGAATGTGATACGTGAAACCGAGAACAAGCCTCCAGTCCTGTTCCTATTGGACTTGATGCTTCCAGGAATTGATGGTTTTGAACTTTGCCGGAGCATTCGGAAACACGAGCTTCTGCGCAGGCTACCAATAATAATTCTTACTGCGAGAACCGGCGCGGCAGATCGCAGACTCGCCTTAAAAATTGGCGCAAACGATTACATTACGAAACCCTTTAGTCTTGCAGATTTGATAATGCGAGTGCGCGCACTGTGCCAAGGTGGTTCTGTGTGAGATGCGGTTTCTAAAGAGGTGCTCCCGCTCCAACGGGAGTGAGTTCGTCACCGGTCATGCCGTTTTTTCCATTCGCGGAATAGTTCGGTGAGCACAGCCTGGCTAAATCTGTCGAAGGCCGTTGACAAAGTTCTGAGTCAGGAGATGCCCGGAACTCCTTCAAGAACAAAATGGTCATTGAGGTTTGACGCTATACAACCCCCGTGAGATAGTTATGCGCTTCCGTTGCCGGTGGGAGATCCGCGCGGCACGAGAAGGACATCAAGGAGCCCTAAGTTTCATGATCCGTCTGATTCCGCGAGAGACCAAATTCTTCCGCATGTTCGCGGAAGTGTCGCAGAACCTTACCGAGGGTGCGCGTCTCCTGCAGGACATTCTCAAAAGCCCGGCCAACATGGGAAAGAGGCTCGATAGATTGCAGGAGATCGAGCATCGTGGGGATGATATGACCCACTCTATTATCACGACGCTGAATCAGACATTTATCACCCCGTTCGATCGCGAAGATATCCATCGGCTGACTTCCTCGCTGGATGACGTGCTGGACTTTGTCAATTCCGCAGGTGTGCGGCTCAGGCTTTACCGCATCGATGCCCCGCCACCGGTAGCTGCAGAGTTGGCGGGATTGATCGTGCAGCAGTCGGAGGAGCTGGCCAAGGGAGTGTCGCTGCTGGAGCAGAATCAGCGCGTACTGGAGCATTGCGTCGAGGTCCATCGACTGGAAAATGAAGCCGATCGCGTAAGCCGCAATGCTATTGCTGAGTTATTCGACGAGGAGAAAGACCCCATCCGGCTCATCAAGATGAAGGAGTTGTACGAAGTGCTTGAAACTGCGACGGACAAGGCGGAAGACGCTGCCAATGTGCTGGAAGCAGTGGCCTTGAAGAGCGCCTGATGATCTTCGGTTTCGACACCACCATCCCAGCAAGGGGATCCCGCCGGTGACTACAGAACTGCTGCTGCTGATCGTCACCGTGGCCGTTGCCCTGGCTTTTGATTTCTTGAACGGCTTCCACGACGCCGCCAATAGCATCGCTACCGTGGTGTCTACCCGGGTTTTGTCACCCAAGCTCGCGGTAATCTGGGCCGCCTTCTTCAATTTCGTGGCTGCGTTCCTTCTAGGGACGGCAGTAGCCAAAACCATTGGCAAAGGGATGATCCGACTGGAAGACGTGACCCAGTATGTCGTCATCGCCGGCTTGGCCGGGGCGATTGTGTGGGACTTGCTAACTTGGTGGTGGGGTCTGCCGACCTCTTCGTCACACGCACTCATTGGAGGCTACGCGGGCGCAGCCATGGCGCGAGCGGCCCTGAACGAAGGAGTTACCCATGCCTATTCCGTGATTCTTCCGCATGGCTGGACTTTGACTCTGATTTTCATTGTGGTTGCTCCCGTCATGGGACTAATCCTCGCGCTGTTGTTTTCTTCGGCCAGCTATTGGATCCTGCGCAACCGAACTCCCGGGCAGGTGGACAAATGGTTTCGGAAGCTGCAATTGCTGTCTGCGGCGGCTTACAGCCTGGGCCACGGAGGAAACGATGCCCAGAAGACGATGGGCATCATCGCAGGAGCGTTATTTACCGCCGGATACATGACGCCGGATGAGATCACTCACGAATGGGGCCGCTACAAATGGTTCATCATTCTCTCGGCGCACACCGCCATCGCGCTGGGCACATATTTCGGCGGCTGGCGGATTGTTCACACCATGGGGTCGAAAATCACCAAGCTGAGGCCACTGGGCGGATTTTGCGCTGAAAGCGCCGGGGCTTTAACCCTGTTCGCCACTGCTCTGGCCGGGATCCCAGTCAGCACGACCCATACGATTACTGGTGCAATTGTTGGAGTGGGAGCGATACACCGCCTCTCGGCAGTGCGCTGGGGAGTGGCACGGCGTATCGTATGGGCTTGGATGATTACAATTCCTGCTTCCGCAGCGGCTGCCGGGCTGACTTTTTGGATTATCCGGCTGGCGTATCCCGCTGCTTAGGAAGCTGGCTGCCCTGCTTTTTGCCAGACAGAACCTGACAGTGCGCGAGGTTGTGAGAAGAGGCTCATTACATCAACAATCCGACGCACGTCGAGGACGTGACCTGTTCGCGAGGCTACCTATTGCAAAATCGCTATTACTAATTAACTGGGACGTGAGTGTAATAACGTGCCGAGCTCTGCGCACTTGATCTCAAACCGATCCGCCGCTAAAGTTAGGCTGTTAGGCCACGCGCAATTGCTGACGATGCTTTCACGACGCGCTCTGCTGAGACAATTCTGGGGAACGGTGCTAGGAGCCGGCCTTTCCCATCCTTTGCTATCTTGGGCGACGGACACAACGGCCGTTAGTGTGCCAGGGAAGGAAGGATGATCGTTCGACCTCGCCGTTTCCTCGACCTGGAGATGCCACCAGAATTTCTGGAGAGCTGGCTCACTCCGCTCGGGCATTTCTTTGTGCGCAATCACATGCACGAACCCAGCACGCTTGACGCTGACGCGTGGAGGTTGAGTATTGGCGGGGAAGTGGACAAACCGTACGTCCTGACCCTTGAGCGTCTTTCGAAGCTAGAGTCGCACACAGTCACCAACACCCTGGAGTGCGCTGGAAACGGGCGCGGTTTTCAGCGACCTCGCGTTCCGGGAATTCAGTGGCTTCGTGGTGGGCTTCAAAAGACGGTCTCCATCCGAACGATACTGGCGATGAGGCGATGGCGAATGCAATAGACGTCGCTTTGTCTCGGTGAGCCACAGCAGGGTTTCGGAGATCGATCTTTCATGAGCGCGGGGAAGCTCATCTCGCATTGCGGACTGCGGCGATGATTGCATCTACCTGATCGCTCTTTCCGGCCATCTCTTGTAGTCGCTTTTCATCAATGCCACCAATGCGGCCAAGAATGATCCGGAATGGAGTTGCATGCCCGCTGTCGTGCCACTTCGCCATCTCGATGAGGGGATCCAATGCGTCAGAACGCAGCTCGGCTAGAACCTTGGGGTTGCGGGTGACGGTGATGGATTGCAGAACCCATCCCGCCTTGTTGCGATCTGTCCACGGGCCCGCGCTTCTGCGCCAGCGGAAGCGGCATTTTCAAAAAGCTATCAGTTACGCATTCCTGATGCTCTTCACCGCGGGCCTTAGCCCTAGCGTTTTCGCGCAGGAATCATCGCCCTTCCAGGTTTCAAACCCGAAACACAAGAAGTGGTCGTCCGAAGAAGCCGATAAGATCTACTATTCCGCCTGCGAACTGTTGGCTCGAACCGTCAGGCCCGAAAAGCCGCCGCGACTACATCCCAGATTTCTTCTCATCCTGGGCACGAATAACAACGAAGTAGTTCGCACCGACTCTGCCGTCGAGATCCACCTGAAATCCTGGGATGTTGACAGGTTTGCGGAAGCGATGGTGATGGTCGCGGCCCGGGAAGTACTACAGCGCGATGATTTGACGAAAATAGCACGCCAGTCCGTTTCTTTCGCTCAAAGCACTGTCTCGGTCGATCACCTCAGAGAAAATCAGTAAACGATCTTGAATCATTGCACGACGATTCTTACTGGCTGGCTATTTATCCCGATGAAACTGGCGTAGACGTGCACGATCTGGCCGGGATCGGCAGCTACCGCAGCAACCCCACTTCCCGGATTCAACGTCAGGACGGAAGGACTGTCGCTATGCCAGGCGACGAGCGTGGTGATGTCCACGGGATGGCTGGCTCCATAAGCGCCCATGGCAGTAAACGTCATTGTGCTGCCCCCGGTCGGCGTGGTTGTGGAGGGGGTCAGGTCGATGCTCTGCAGTACGCGCCTCGGGTTACGACCACCGTTGTTGTGGACGAGGTGACTGGCCCAAAACTCGCTGTGACATCCGAAGAACACGCGTTAGGGACCGACGGAGCTGCCGTGATCAGCCCGCTATCCGTACCAATCGCGGCACAGGTCTGGTTGGATGATAACCAGATTGAATTGTGTCCAGAAGATTACGAGCCATGTTGAGCCGAATGTGGGCCCATTTTTTACGGGGAGGTGCCTCACCATATGACTAGTACAGTCAGGAAGGCTATGTACCATTTAGCAAGGGATGAATCCAGGCTTTTTTCTGTGGGTGTCCGCGGCTCGAACTGGGCGCAGGCCCTTGAGGTTAGGACTGGTCCCCGTCATCAGACGACGTGATACGGGAACTCTGCCCGACGGGTAGTAATTAAGACAGGTAGTAATTAATAATGATGAGGTGTGACAGGAGGGCGTACATTGCCGAGGCACGGAAGGGCCAAGTGCATGTAAACACTGGTGTCTCGCGGGTTGAGAAGAAAGGCGGGTTGGGACTTGGGATCCAATGCCCAAAAGGCGTGCACGTTCAGATCCTGTTCCCGGCAGCAAGCAACCGCTATTTCCGCCCGGCTTCTTGGACGCAAGCGGCGGTCGAGATCGATCGCCGAAACTATTGGTTCGCCTTCAGGTACTTGTCGAACCACTGCACCGTGCGTTGGATCGCGTCAATCCTGTTTTCACGCTTTTCAAATCCGTGACCTTCATTAGCGTAGTAATGCGCGTCCACGCTCTTGCCGTCCTTCTTTAGCAGATCCACTACCTGTTGCGCCTCTTCTTTGGGCACGCGCGGGTCATTGTCGCCCTGCAGCACCAGGAGCGGCGCCTTTACCTGGTGGATGTAGGTAACTGGCGAGTCCGCTTCATAGACCTTGCGGTCTTTTTCCGGATCGCCAAGCAAGCTCTTCTCGTATTCCTGCAACAGCGCATCTTCATGCTGCAGCATGGTGAACCAGTTGATAATGCCGTATTCTTCGACCCCGGCGGCCCAAACATCCGGTGTTTTGCCCATTGCCATCAAGGTCATGTACCCGCCATAGGAACCGCCCGTGATGCCGATTTTCCGGGGATCGACGTAACCGGTTGCCTGGAGAAACTTGGCGGCGTAAACCTCGTCCTGCAAATCCCCCCCGCCCAGATCCTGGAAGTTGGCCTTTTGAAAATCGATGCCATAGCCAGTCGAGCCGCGGACATTGGGAGCAATGCAGATGTAACCGCGTGACACCAAAGCAGCGGCTTCAGCATTGAAGTACTCAACCACCTGACCCGTCGGACCACCGTGGGGAAGCACCAGCGCGGGATTGCTGCCATCGCGCTTGAGATTGAAGGGAACCCACATAAAGGCGCTGATCGTTTTCCCATCAAAAGCCTTGTAATGCACGATCTGCGAGGGCGGCAAAGGTGTTGTTTCAAGGCTGGCTATGGCGGAGAAGGTGAGCTGGACGGCACGGCGATTGGCCACGTTCCAGACCCACAGGTCGGCAGGTTTGGTCGAGCTCTCGTGCGAGACCAGGAGCCGGGCCCCCTCCGGCGCAAACGCAGTTGGACTGCCGGTGAAGAAGTTCAGCCCTGCTGGCAGGCTGATTTTCTCCGCCTGCAACGTGGCTCGATCGAAAAGATAAGGATCGGTGCGGCCGTCTGCATTGATTAGGTAAGTGAGAGACTTTCCGTCTGGAGAGAAGTCTCCTGAGTCGGCATCCCATTTGGTATCCGTCACCCAGGTCAGCTTCTTGGTGGTTACATCGAGCAGCGCGACATTCTGATATCCGTTTTTCTGGTTGGAAGTGATGAGCAGAGTCATGCCGTCCGGCGAGAGCGAGGAGGCGGAAAAGAGAATCTTGCCCTGGTGCGGCGTCAGATTCTGCAGCTTGCCGGTGGCGATTTCGACGGCGTAGACATCGGACTCCGAAACGCCACTCACCTCGCCGCGATTTGCGAACAGGGTCGTGCCATCCGCGCTCCAGGCTACGGCGCCCCAGGAATGATTCGAACTAGTTTCGTGGGTGAGCTTGCGGACCTTTTTTGTCTCCCAGTCCATCAACGCGATGTCATAGACCGTCCCCTCTTTGGGCTTGTAGTTCAAGGCCAAGGTCTTGCCATCGCGTGACCAGAGCGGGCGCTCTTCGCGAATCTCGGGCGTAGCGGTCAGGTTGACGACCTTGCCGCCGCCAGCGGGCACGGCGTAAAGGTCCCACAGTTCATTGCCAGCTGTATCCTGCTGGTAAACGATCCATTTACCGTCCGGTGACCAGGTCGCGCCAAACTGCCGCTCATCCGACTGGACGAGCTGGAGCGGCCATCCTCCGGAGGCGTTCACCTTCCACAAGTTGAATCGTCCGGACATGTCCGTGCTGAAGACAACTTGCTGTCCGTCAGGAGACCATGCGGGTCCGGAGATGCTACGCGTATAGAAGAGATCTTCGACAGGAATCGGATAGGCCGCTGCATTCGGTTCGGAAACGATCGCCTTGGGATCCGTGATGTCCCGGCTATCCGGGGAGGACGCCGCCAGAAGCAGGGGGCAAAAGAAGAAAATCGCGACCAAGCCTAAGAATCGTGAAACCTTCATTCATACCTCTGGATTCACATGAGATCAGCCCAGGTCAGGAAAGAAATTGGCAAAACAATGCCTTCCACAGATGACAAGGAGGCATTTTGAGCTTCCGAGCGAACCAGCCTCACCCGGGTTGCGAAGGACGGCCCACGATCAAGTTCAAATTAGGGCTGGACCGAGTTCAATCCCAGATAAACGGCCCAACCCGCGATGACCAGAATCATGGCTCCCGAAGTAGCGCCTAGTATTTTGACCAAAGGAGTGATTTTGTTCACCTTGGCCATCAGTTCCGTTTGTTCCTTCGCCATCGCGGAGGCGGATTCATCGAGGAAAAGTTGATCGTCCTCTTGCATGGTCAGAGTGCTGCGGTAAATGAGAAGGACGATAAGAACACCGGTCAGGACGCCCCACACAATCAGCAGCCATAGCAATCCTGGAGTCATAGACCACCTCGGTACCGATTTTCGAGCCGTTCCCGGAGGCCTTTGTCGCGGATGTCGGTTGTGGCCCCACAACCAGTTACTCGGGGAAGGGCCCTAATGCGGCATTATAGACCTCTTGGCAAGACCCGGCGGGTGTTTTTGACCTGCACCGTGGGAGTCGGTGGAGTCATCTAATGGGTCAAGAATAAGTTAGGTGGTCATGATGGCAAGAACGAAAACCCCGGCGGATTGAGATCTATGCAGGCGGTTGGGTTTTGCTATAATAATTGTCAGTCCTTTCAAGGAGATAGCAATGGCTACGACTACGACCCCGGAAGTGAAGCCAGCAGAAACAACAACAACAAAAAAGGCGCCCATTAGCTTGACTGCCAATGCCGTCACTAAGGTCAAGGAGATAATGGGACAACAGAATCCTGTTCCTGCGGGCCTGCGCGTGGGCGTGGTGGGCGGCGGATGCTCTGGTTTCTCCTATTCCATGCAATTCGAGAACGGCGCCGGCATGATGGACAAGGTTTTCGACATGGACGGTTTGAAGGTCTACGTGGACGCGACGTCGGTGATGTACCTGAACGGCTGTGTGGTGGATTACGTCGAGAGCCTGGAGGGAGCGGGCTTCAAGTTCGAGAATCCGAACGTGAAGAGCACCTGCGGTTGCGGCTCGTCGTTCAGCGTTTAAGTTCCGCGGATTTTCTGGAAAGCCTCGTCGCTACGCGACGGGGCTTTTTTGTCTCCAGCAGCCGACAGTTGAGTGGCCTGTATATCTTGAGCAAGCGTAACCTGCATGCGAAATGCACCAGCCAAGACGGCATGGGCCACGGTGGTGATGAGATGACGCTGAAAGTTGCGGGAAGTCGCAAGTTGTCTAAGAGCAACTGAAGAAGTGAAGGGCCGGGCGCCAAAGCCTCACTGCATCTGGAAGGTCATCGTCACCGAAGCATATACCGCGATTTTTCCTAGAGCAACCGTGCTTTCTGTCCCTGAGTCGCCTGCACCTACCTGGTTCTGCACTACGTTCTGCGCCATATTGCCACCGTACGAGTAGCCGCAGCAGTAGCGATAAGAAGAGCCGCCGCCATACGAGTATGTGGCCAAGGAAGTGGGTTTGCCGACAACTTTCATTCCTGCCGCGGCCGCAATATCGTTAGCCTTATCAATCGCCGCCTTGGTAGCAACCTGGCGCGCCTGGTCGCGATATTTCCGCAACTCAGAGGTACTGAAATCGATCCCGTAGATGTGGTTGGCGCCGGAGTGCAACACCGCGCTCACCAGGCTTTCGAATTTCGAAACATCTTTCAAGACAATCTGGACTTCTTTCGTGACCTTGTAATAGTCCACCACCGTCGAGTCGTTGTTCTGATAGGCCAGATCCACGTGAATAAAATCTGTCTGAATGTCGGAGGCGTTCACTTCCAGCTTTCGTGCTGCGGCCAGAACCTGCCGGATCAGCGAATCATTCTGGGAGCTCGCCTCATCGAGATTCTTGTTTCGGGTTTCGACTCCCAGCAAAATTGTCACCCGGTCGGGTATCACGTTCACCTGGGCGTCTCCGCCAACACTCACTCCGTTTGGTGAGGAGAGCTGAGCATGGCACAACAAGGTCGGAACCAGCAGCAGAGCCACAAGAAATGCGCGCATTAGACCCCCCGGCGCTGAATGTTGTGTAAACCATCCTGCTTCAGAACCATGCTGGCCATAAAGTGACTCTTTGGGAACCGACAGCAGCCCGAGTTAGGCGGCCATAAGATGGCAGGAGTGGGTCTTCACCACCAGCCACACTTCGCGTCCCGGTTGCAGTTGCAGGGAATCGCGGGCAGCGAGCGTGAGATGGACCTCCATTTCCACTCCGCAATCTACTTTCGCGGCCACGATTACGTCGCGCTGTGCCAGGGAAACGACTCTGCCGGGAAGTATGTTGCGGGCGCTCAATCCTCTGGGCTCGAGCGACGCCAGCAGGATGTCGCCAGCGCTGATTCCTACCCGCAGAACCGAGCCTACGTCTGCTCGGACCAGTGGAGTTTCAAGCTCGACGTTGCTTCCGACCAGTCGGCACGCCATGGCGCCGCGTTCTTCGTGGGCGGCAATTACGGTGGCGTCGAAAATGTTTTCGAACCCAGCCAGCTGAGCCACCGTTTCCTGCCGCGGGGCGGACATTACCTGGTGTGGCGTACCCTGCGCGATAGAACGTCCTTTTTCCATTACCATCACCCGTTCGCCGAGCGCAAAAACCTCGTCCCGACTGTGGGTGACGTAAACCACAGGAATGCGATGCTCTTGGTTCCACGCGCGCAGATCTTCCACAATCTTGGACTTGGTGGCTGCGTCCAAGGCCGCGAGCGGCTCATCGAGAAGAAGGATTCCGGGGTCGATGATCAGGGCGCGGGCGAGAGCCACCCTTTGCCGCTCCCCACCAGAAATCTGGCCAGGCCGGCGCGAACGCAGATGTGCGATGCGGAATGACTCCAGAATGGCGGCGCTAAGCCGCGTGCGCTCCTGCCTGTTCAGCGACGAAATGCCGTACTCGACGTTGGCCTCGACGCTCAAGTGTGGGAACAGGGCTAAATCCTGAAACACATAGCCTACTCGGCGACGCTGGGGAGGAACATTGACTCCGAGCTCGCTGTCGAAGAGAGTGCTCTCGGCGATGGCGATTCGACCGGCGTCGGGCCGCGCCAGGCCGGCAATGCAATCGAGCAGCGTGGTCTTCCCTGCCCCCGAAGCGCCGAACAGGATGGTGATGCCTGGCGGAAGGGAGATGGCGAGGTCAAGTTCGAAGTCTCTCCCCAGCCGCTTGCGAACCTCCACGGACACTCCATAGGGATCAGCTGGGGCAGATTTTGGGAGCGCGGCGTTGGTTAGCATTGACTCCATGAACCCTGGCTCACTCAAGATCAAGAACCGCGAAGGACACGAAATGCGACGAAGGGATTCTAGGTAATGAGGGCGAGCATCCCTCACAAAACGTCTTCCTTCGTGTAACTTCGTGTCCTTTGTGGTGCTGCCGTTCTTACTTCCACACCCAGACCCGCCGGTTCAGGGCGTACACGGCCGAAAGCACGGCGAACGAGATTGCCAGCAGCAGTAAAGCCGTGGCATTCGCGCCTGAATAATCGAAGGCCTGAACCTTGTCATAGATATCGATCGAGATGGTTCGGGTCACGCCAGGGATGTTGCCTCCAACCATCAGGACCACTCCGAACTCCCCCATGGTGTGGGCGAAACTCAGTGCCAACCCCGTCACCAGCCCCGGGACCGACAAGGGCAAAATCACGCGGAAGAAAGTCTTAAATCGGGAGACGCCTAGCGTCTGTGACGCCGCCATCAACCGTGGATCTACTGCGGCAAACGAGGCCGCGAAAGGCTGTACCGCGAAGGGGAAACTGTACAGGATGGAGCCGATCAGCAGGCCTTCGAAGGTGAAGGCCAGAGTGTGACCACATAGAAGCCGAGCACCGTGGGAGGCAGGACGATGGGGAGGGCAAAAACCGCTTCTGCGAGGAATTTCCAGCGCCAGCGAGAGTAGGTGATCCAATAGGCGACCGGAAGACCCACAACCGCCAGCACGGCCGCGACCAGAGTGGCCAGCCGGACGGTGAGCCAGAATGCCTGCCAATCCATCAGCGTTTTCCTCCGACTCCTTCTCCCTCTCGAATGCAGCCCAACACAACGGAGCTACAGAAGCGCGAAAATTTGACTTCCGCCATGGTTTGCCCCAGATTGCGATTCTTTCATCTTAAGCTGGCATTCATCTTAGTAAACTTTTGTAAAATATTGCGCAAACTTGGGACCCGTGCTGCAAGATGTACCATCCATGATGGTAGAAGCTAAAGGTTTGGGTGGGTTCCACCGAAGCAAGGATTCTATCCGCAACCTGGCACTCGGTTGCGGGTTTAATAGACTGAGGAAGCATTTCATACTGAATATGGATCAAGCGAGGATGATGTCGTGAACATGCTCAAACGCCATTGGCTGATCGCCAGTCTGGTGGTGGTAGCCATAGCTGTCTTCGCTGCCTTTCAGTTCAAGGGCAATGAAAAGCCACAGTATTTCACCAGCAAGGTGGATCGCGGCGACATTGGCGAAGTAGTGGAAGCCACGGGAACGATCAATGCCGTGACCACCGTCCAGGTAGGTTCGCAGGTCTCGGGAACTATTTCGCGCCTCAATGCCGATTTCAATTCGCGAGTAAAAAAAGGACAGGTCGTGGCCCAGATCGATCCTTCCTTGTTTGAAGGCGCATTGCTACAGGCCAAAGCTGATCTGGCCAATGCCAAGGCCAATCTGGTTGCGTCCCAGGCCAATCTGGAAAAAGCGCAAGCCACGGCGGTGCAAACCAAAGCAGATTACGAACGGACCTCGGGGCTGACTAAAGAGGGCGTGATGAGCCAGCAGCAGCTTGACCTGGCGAAAGCGAATGCCGACTCCGCGGATGCGGCAGTGTCCGCCGCGAAGGCAACCATCACCCAGGCCATTGCGCAAGCGCAACAAAAGCAGGCAGCGGTTACGGTGGCGCAGACCAATCTCGACTACACCACAATTCATGCGCCCATTGACGGTACGGTGATCGCCCGCAACGTGGACGTGGGCCAGACCGTGGCGGCGTCCTTGCAGGCGCCGACTCTATTCACGATTGCGCAGGATCTGACCAAGATGCAGGTCTATGCCAGCACCGATGAGTCGGACGTCGGGATGATCCATACGGGACAAATTGTGACCTTTAAGGTGGACGCATTTCCCAAAGACTCTTTCACCGGCCGAGTGTCGCAGGTGCGTCTGAACGCGACCACGGTGCAGAATGTGGTGACCTACAACACCATCATCGACTTCGATAACCCAGAAATGAAGTTATTTCCCGGCATGACGGCCTACATTACGATTCCGGTGGCGGACGTAACCAACGCGTTGCGCGTGCCTAACGGAGCCCTGCGCTACAAGCCGGACCTTGCGGCGGACCAGGTTCGAGCGCTGTACAAGAAATATGGCTTGATCTCAGGGCAGCCAATGGGCGCTCAAGCCGAGGCGAACCCAGGATCCGGCAACAGTGGGGCTTCCGGCAGACAGCAGCGCGCGCATGCGCAGGGCGCCCAGGGTGGAGGCGCGGCGGGCGCACAGCAGCACACTCCGCGGGTCGACGTATCAGTGATTTGGAAATTGCGTCCCGACAACACGCTCGAGCCGGTGAGGATTCGCACAGGAATTACCGACCATACCGTTACCGAAGTCGCGCAAGTGCTGAACGGCCAACTCAACGAAGACGACGAACTGGTAACCGGCGGAATGAGCGCGACTTCAAGCAGTAACACTCGCGCGCCTGGCCTCGGCGGAGGCACACCGCGGGGAAGGTGACGATGGCCACCATTCCACAATCCGCTCCTACAACAACCGGCGCCAGCGATGGCCGCGGCCTCATTCAGATCGACGACGTCCATAAGTACTACGATCTGGGCGAAACTAAGGTACACGCGCTGCGGGGAGTGAAGTTGCGCATTGGGCGAGGCGAGTTCGTGGCCATCATGGGGGCCAGCGGAAGCGGCAAGTCTACTTTCATGAACATCCTGGGCTGCCTGGACAAGCCCACCACCGGCCGATATCTGCTGGAGGGCATCGCCGTCTCGGAACTGAGCAAGAAGGAGTTGGCGACCATCCGCAATCGGAAGATCGGGTTCGTGTTCCAGGGATTCAACCTGCTCTCGCGTACCACGGCGCTGGAAAACGTCGAGTTACCCACACTCTACGCCCATGTCAGCAAAGAAGAAGGCCAGAAGCGCGCGCGGGAGGCGCTGGTACTGGTGGGGCTCGGAGATCGCATGGAGCACTTCCCTTCCCAGCTTTCCGGCGGTCAGCAGCAGCGGGTTGCCATCGCGCGCGGGCTGGTCAATCGCCCTTCGATCCTGCTGGCCGATGAACCCACCGGCAATCTGGACAGCCGCACTTCGGTCGAGATTCTGGAGGTCTTTCAAAAGCTGAATGATGGTGGTCTGACGGTCGTGCTGGTGACGCACGAGCCTGATATCGCAGAGTTTGCCAAGCGCAGCATTGATTTCAAGGACGGCACAATCCGCCGGGATGAACCAGTGCAGAACCGGCCCATCGCAGCCGAGGCTCTGAAGAATATGCCGGCTCTGGAGGATTAAATGTAGGGATTTGAAGATTAACGAGTGGTGATTTTCCTGGTGGGCGAGGAAACGATGGGAAAGTGAACACTCGATTGGTTCAGTCGTCACAGCCAGGCCGGAATCCGGACTCCTACGATGAGGGTCGGAGGTCTGCCATGGAAATTCAGGAGGCGTTAACAATTGTGCGAGCTCTGGCCGAGGGAGTAAGTCCCGAGACCGGCGAGGTACTGACCGCCGATGTGGTGTATCAGTACGCGCCGGTGGTAAGAGCACTTCATCGGGCAGTCGGAGGGTTGGAAATCCTGGAAGATCGGGAACGTTCTGGCAGGACGCTGCCAGCAAACGGGGGCAAATCCTGGTCACGGGCGGAAGACGCGCAGGTGTGCGAGGAACTGCGCAGAGGAATTGATCTCCACCAGATTGCCAGGACGCATAATCGCACCCTTGGTTCGATCATCACGCGTCTGGTAAAGCTGGGAAAGATTGGGCCGAATACGCCGCTGGATGTGTTTGGCGGAAAAGTAGCGTAGGAAGGCACTGAAGGCACTATGGATTTGGTAGCGATCATTCGCATCGCGATGCGGGCTTTGGCCCGCAACAAGCTGCGCTCCATCCTGACCATGCTGGGGATCATTATTGGAGTGGGCGCGGTGATCGCCATGGTCAGCGTGGGTCAGGGGGCGCAGCAACAGGCGCAACAGCAGATCGCGGCCATGGGCTCCAATATGCTGTTTGTGCAGTCGGGTACGGTCAACCGCGGCGGAATGAGGATGGGCTGGGGCGCCACCAAGACGCTGGTCTATGACGATCTGCTGGCCATCCTGCGCGAGTGCCCATCGGTGAAAGCGGCCGCGCCCGGAAGCCAGGCCTCCGCCCAGGTCGTCTTCGGGAATGATAACTGGGCCACCAACATCAACGGCACCGAGCCGCAGTATTTCGACATCCGCAGTTGGCCCATGGTCGAGGGCTCCTCGTTTTCGCGGGATGATGTGAGCATGGCTGCCAATGTGGCCGTCATCGGCGAAACCGTGCGCAAGAATCTGTTTGGAGCGACCGACCCCGTCGGCGAGACTGTGCGGATCAACAATCTGCCTTTCAAAGTTGTGGGCCAGCTGATACCGAAGGGAACCTCCGCCGCCATGGGCCAGGACCAAGACGACATCATTCTGGTTCCCATTACCACCTTGCAGAAGAAGATCACCGGCCAGGACTGGCTGCGCTGGATCATGGTTTCCGCCGTTTCGAAGGATGCCAGTTACACCGCGCAGCAGCAGATTACCGCCCTGTTGCGCGACCGCCACCGCATTCGCTCGGGACAGGACGATGATTTCTTTGTGCGTAATCTGGCCGACATGGCCGACCTAGCCGATCAAAATGCCCGCCTGTTCACCATCTTGCTGGGCTCGATCGCCAGCATTTCGCTGCTGGTGGGCGGCATCGGCATTATGAATATCATGCTGGTCTCGGTCACCGAACGCACTCGCGAGATCGGCATTCGCATGGCCATCGGTGCCACCGAGGGCGATGTTCAACAGCAATTCCTGATCGAAGCTGTTGTCCTCAGCATTGTGGGCGGCGCGGTGGGGATTTTGTCGGGCATGGGCGCTTCCTACCTGATTACGCAAACTCTGGGATGGCCGGTGCTGGTATCTCCCACGGCGATTTTTGCAGCCGTAGTGTTTTCGATGGCGGTGGGGGTTTTCTTCGGCTTCTACCCTGCCCGCAAGGCGGCGCGTCTCGACCCGATTGAAGCGTTGAGATACGAGTAGTGGGCGGCGGATCTCGGGCGTTGGACCTCGGGCGTAAGGCGTTGGACCTTGGACTTCAGACCTCGGCCTTCTCACGGAATTTACGAATTCCCAATCGCTTTGTGATTTGCGGTTGAACATCGTCACAACCGCGGCCAGTGCAGCAACCGCGCGAGTGGCGGGAACGCCGGATCAGCTCTGGTATGCCATGGGATTGTCGGCGCTGTTTTCTCGTACCACTTTCAGCCAACTACTTCGTCGCGCCTTTGCGCGCTAGCTCCAGTGCGCCCCGAACCGGCTCAATCACCCCAGGATTGATGGCCGCATTGGGATGTTCCGAACGCAGACGCTTGTAAAAAGCCTGCCGTACCAGCAGGGAGCTACTGAAAATGCCGCCCGACGTCGCTACCGAGAGGGTGCCGGCGTTTGCGAAGAGACGGATGATTACAGTCCTGGCCAGGTTGGCCAGTTCAGCGCCCGCCCGGGTCAGAGTCTCAAGCGCGATTCGATCGCCGGAATCCGCCAAAGAAAGCACCGTCGGAACCAGTGCCGCGAAGTCCGGCGGAGGCGTGGCGTTCGCAGCCAGTACCAACTGTTCGCGAGTTTGCAGGCGCCAGGACTTCATCAGGCCTTCCAGCGTTCGCGTGTTCTCGGCCGGGCCCTCATCCCAGGCACGTACGGCGGCGGCGACCACGGCGCGGCCGATCCAATGACCTGATCCCTCGTCGGAGATGGCGAACCCCCAGCCGCCGGCGCGCGCGATCTCACCTTGGGCACTGCGTCCAAAAGCGATGGACCCAGTCCCGGCGATGACGATCACACCCGGCCCGCTGCCGAAAGCGGCTTCGAGCGCGATCACCATATCTCCTACAACCTGGATTTCGCCGGGGATGAGTTCTGAAATGATCCCTTGCACCCGTTCGGCGATCTCTGGCCGCGCAGCTCCCGCCAAGCCTACACAAGTTTTCTGTATCTGTGACGGAGCGACCTTGGCGGCCGTACAGGCCTGGCGGATGGCGGCGCCCAGCGCCTCACGCGCTTGCGCCTCGCCGACCCGGACTAGGTTGCTTCCCGCAGCCGCGCCCGCGCCCAAGATCGAAGTTTCGTCGCCAATCAGGCAGGAAGTCTTGCTGCCTCCGCCGTCAATGCCGAGGAAAATGGCCACGAGCGTAGTTCTACCACAGGAATCTGCGTTCACCACCGACCCGGCAGAGGCTCGGAACCGGCTTGACGAGATGGGTACCCCAGAACAGATCGCGAGACCGCCAAGGGGAAAGCCCGCTACTCTGAAAACGGTACTTTCGAGATGGAGGCTCAAATATGGCGCCGCTGTCCCGGCGGCTGTCGTGGGGGCGTCCGCCCCCCGCCGCGAGGGCGAGATGCCCTGGCGACAGGCGGCAGGACGCCAGCGCTACGTTTTTGGGTTCTAGGTTGACTGATGGGCTTGGACAAGCTCGACCTCACGATTATCGCGCTGTACCTGTCGGGGATAACCTTGTTCGGGTTGCGCTTTCGCAAGAAGCAGCGCTCTCTGCGCTCTTATTTTCTCGCCGATCGTGACATACCCTGGTGGGCGATTGCGCTCTCCATCGTCGCGGCGGAAACGAGCACTCTCACTATCATCGGCATTCCAGGTCTGGCTTACGATACCGATCTCACATTTCTGCAAGTGGTGATGGGCTATGTCGTGGGCCGCGCGATTATCAGCTTTGTTCTTCTGCCTCATTACTTCCGGGGTGATCTGTATACCGCGTATGAGCTTATTGAGCGGCGCTTTGGGAAAAAACTGCGTTCGTTGACCGCCGGCCTCTTCCTGCTGACGCGCGCCGCGGCCGAAGGCGTGCGAGTCTACGCCGTTTCCATCGTGGTGGCAATCGCGCTGGGGACGGGGGAGATCGCCTCGATTGCAATCATCACCGCGCTCACGCTGATTTATACATTCGAAGGCGGGCTGACGGCGGTGATCTGGACCGACGTGGTGCAAACCGCCATCTACGTCGGTGGAACGCTGGTGGGTCTGTTCACGATTTTGCATCTCGTACCTGGTGGCTGGCCAGCCATTCATAGTCTGGCCGAGAGCGCAGGTAAGCTGCGGGTTTTCGACTTCACGCCTGACTTCTGGAAGCCCTACACGTTCTGGGCGGGATTGATCGGAGGGACTTTCTTTACCCTGGCCAGCCACGGAACCGATCAATTGATTGTGCAGCGCCTGTTGGCGGCGCGGAACCAGCGGCAGTCGGTCACCGCGCTGCTGTCCAGTGGAGTTGCGATTCTCTTCCAGTTTGCCCTGTTCCTGATAGTTGGCGTCATGCTGTTTGCTTTTTATCACGTACCCTCGGCGAATTTCGGCAAAGCCGACAGGATTTATCCGACGTTCATCATCACCCAGATGCCGCACGGTATTTCAGGTTTGCTGATTGCGGCCATTCTGGCGGCGGCGATGTCGAACTTGAGCGCTGCGCTGAACTCTTTGTCATCCAGTTCGATCATTGATTTTTACTTGCAGCGTCATCCTCAAATTGACGAAGGCCAAAAGATTCGGCTCTCGCGGATCGCGACCTTGTTGTGGGCGCTGCTGCTGTTTGGCTTGGCCGTGCTTTCGCTAAATAAAGTCGGACGCGTAATCGAAGTGGGATTACAGATCGCTTCGGTGGCGTATGGCGCTCTGCTGGGGGTGTTTCTGCTGGGCGTCCTGACCCGCCGGGCGAATCAGGCTGGTGCGATCGTGGGTATGTTGTGCGGATTCATTGCCGAACTCTACATCGGGCTGAACACGCGAGTGCCCTGGACCTGGTATGTGGCAATTGGGACGGTGGTGACGTTTGGGGTCGGATATGGCGCCAGCTTGACGCTGAAGAAAAAGACCTCTTAACCCCAAAGAAGGCCAAGAATACGCGAAACTGAGAAACGCCCAGTGCGGGTGGTGCGATGGCGGCGGAAGACCACTTGGGCGGGGCTTGACAGTTGATGCGTTCTCACTGTATATAGCTTATCAGTTATGCAACCTAAGGGTTATGAACAGCTGACCCCCGCGCGCCTGGACGCGACCTTCGCCGCGCTGGCCGATCCCACGCGGCGGGCGATCCTGGCCCGGCTCGCCTCGGGTGATGCGTCGGTCACGGAGCTGGCCGAGCCGTTCGCGATCAGCCAGCCCGCGATCTCCAAGCATCTCAAGGTGCTGGAGCGCGCCGGTCTGATTTCGCGTGGGCGCGACGCGCAGCGGCGGCCGCGCCGGCTCGAGGCCAAGCCGCTCGCGGAGGCCACCGAATGGCTGGAGCGCTACCGGCGAGTTTTGGAGGGCAACTTCCAGCGCCTGGACGCTCTGCTCGACGAATTGAAGATCACCGAGAAAAAACATGGACGTAGCAAACATTAGAGGAGATCACCAATGAAAAACACTGGAACTTTGAAAGTAACCATGCCCACCGACCGCGAAATTGTCCTCACGCGAGTCTTTGATGCTCCACGCCATCTGGTCTTCGACGCATTCACCAAGCCCGAGCTGCTGAAACGTTGGTTTGGGCCGCGCGGCTGGTCGCTGGCGCTCTGCGAGGTCGATCTGAGGGTGGGCGGTACCTTTCGCTTCGTGCTGCGTCGCCCCGACGGAACTGAGATGGGTATGCGCGGCGTCTATCGCCAGATCACGCCGCCCGAGAGCTCCGTCCACATGGAGTCGTTCGATGACTACCCAGGTGAGTCGCAGGTAAGCAGCGCCCTGGTCGAGCGGGGAGGCCAGACGACGCTCACGGCCACGGTGCTCTACCCCTCAAAGGAAGTTCGCGATGCAGTCATCAACTCCGGCATGGAGCACGGCGCGGCGGAGAGTTACGACAAACTGGCTGAGCTGTTGCCGTCGATACCCGCGCGGGAAAATTCGGAAGACGCGGCCTGACGGCCTCGACGCCCTGAAGACCCGGGAAAACAACGGTGGAAACTCCAAGCGAAACAGGAGATCGCGATGAACACTAAGACTCTAACACTGACGGCACGAGGCGACCGAGAGATCGTGATGACACGGGTGTTCGATGCACCGCGCACGCTGGTCTTCGACGCCTGGACCAAGCCGGAACTGCTTAAGCTCTGGTTGCACGGACCGGAGGGTTGGTCGCTGCCGGTCTGCGAGATCGATCTGAGAGTGGGCGGCAATTTCCGCTACCTGTGGCGTCATGCCAACGGAAATGAAATGGGCATGCGCGGAGTTTATCGCGAGATCGTGGCTCCCGAGCGAATCGTTGCCACCGAAAAATTTGACGAGCCCTGGTATCCGGGCGAGGCGGTGGGCACGATCGTATTCCGGGAGCAGGACGGACAAACTACTCTGACACAGACGTTGCTCTATGAGTCGCGTGCGGTTAGAGATGGCGTGCTGAAGTCCCCCATGGAGGGCGGTGTGGCGCAGAGCTACAACCGGCTCGCGGAGTTGCTGGCGTCAATGCGGTCCCAAGGTTCAGAATCGAGCGCGGCGTGACCGAGATCCAACCTCCACAACGTCTGGGTCGAAGCGTTGGCGCTGTGCTGGCGGGTATCGCCGTCGGCGTCGCGCTCTCTCTAGGCACCGATATCAGCCTGCGCGCACTGGGCATCTTCTCCCCATTGGGCCAGCCGATGGCCAACTCGCTCTTCCTGCTTGCGACTGCCTATCGTATCGCTTACGGCGTGGTGAGCAGCTACATCATTGCGTGGCTCGCGCCCGATCGCCCCATGCGGCACGCCTTGACGGGCGGCGTTCTGGGCCTCGTCGTAAGCACGGTGGGGGCGGTGGCGACCTGGAACAAGGGGCCTGCCTTCGGGCCCCACTGGTATCCGCTCGCGCTCGCGTTGACTGCCTTGCCCTGCGCCTGGCTGGGCGGATCTTTGTACCTTAGCCGGCAAGCCAGACGATGAAGAACGCGGCGGATTGAAAAACGTCGCGGGCCGAGCCCGCCGGAACGCGCTCCGATTATGCTTATAAATATTTGTCCTCATAAATCAGGAGAGGGGAGACCATCATGCAAAAAATCACTCCATTCTTGTGGTTCGACCACCAAGCCGAAGAGGCGATGAATTTCTATGTTTCCATCTTCAAGAATTCAAAAGTTGGGAGGGTCACTCGATATGGAGAAGCAGCGCCGGGACCGAAGGGGACGGTAATGTCCGCGACATTCCAACTCGATGGACAAGATTTTTTCGCACTCAACGGTGGCCCGCACTTCACCTTCTCGCCAGCCGTATCGTTCTTCGTGAATTGTGAGACGCAGCAAGAGGTAGACGAGCTGTGGGAGAAGCTATCTGCGGGCGGAAAAAAAGAAAGATGCGGCTGGCTCAAAGACAAATATGGCCTGTCGTGGCAAATCATTCCCTCTGCTTTAGGCAAAATGCTGGGAGATCAAGATGCTGAGAAGGCAAAAAGGGTCATGCAGGCCATGCTTCAAATGGACAAGATTGATATAAAGGGCTTACAGCAAGCATACGACCGAGGATAACCGAGCACCAACCAAAAAAGCGCGATACCGGGCAGCGCGGCGTGTATTGCGAGATCGCGCCTCCCGAGCGCCTCCGTGGCACGAAGTCGTTCGACGAGTCCTGATACTCGGGCGAGGCGCTAGGAAGGGGTTCCTGGCGATCTTCGCGGTTAAACACCTTCGATCCGTCACGTATACTTCAACCCCTACATGGAAACCATTGACCGGGGAGCTTCAGTCCGCCCTGAACTGGCCCGCGATCTGGGTGCCAGCCATGCCACCGCGGTCGTCGTGGGCACCATCATCGGTAGTGGGATTTTTCTTGTGCCGGCCGAGATGATGCAAGCCGCCGGGTCGGCCAGGCTGGTTTACCTGGCCTGGCTGGTGGGCGGGTTGCTTTCCTTCTTTGGCGCAATCACCTACGCCGAACTGGGCGCGATGAAACCGCAGGCCGGCGGTGAGTACATTTACATCCGCGATGGCTACGGGCCGCTAGCTGGGTTTCTTTATGCATGGACCTGGTTCCTTATCGCCAAGCCGGCATCGATCGCCACGCTGGCTACGGGTTTCGTACGTGTTTTGGGAACCTTCCCGGCTTTGAGTTTTTTGGCCAACAATTTTGTCTCTGTACCTTTTTCTGTGACGTACGGCCAACTCTTGGCCATTGTCGCCGCCACATTGATTTCTGCCCTTAATTACGTCGGAATCAAAAGAGCCGGAGACTTCCAACTGGTGTTCACCTGGCTGAAGGTTGTCATCATTCTCAGCATCGTAGTGATTGGTCTCAGTTATAGCGGAGGAAGCTGGCAGAATTTCGCCGGCAGCTTTTCCGGCGCCAAGGGTGGAATGGCTGGCTTTATGGCCGCGCTGGTCGCAGCGTTGTGGGCCTACGATGGCTGGAACGACTTGAACATGGTCTCCGGAGAAGTTCGCGACCCCGAACGTAACATTCCGCGCGCTCTGATTTTCGGTGTGGCGCTGGTGGGCATCTTGTACATGCTGGTGAACGCGGCCGTGCAGTACGTATTGACCGCGTCGGGCATAGCGGCCTCGCCCCGGCCGGCGTCCGATGCCATGGCCATGGCTTTGGGAGGTCTGGGTGCAGGCATCGTGTCGGCGGGTGTGGCGCTTTCGATGCTGGTCGCCATGAATGGCACCGTCATGAGCGGCGCGCGCGTGCCATTCGCGATGGCGCGCGATCGCTACTTCTTCTCCGCGCTGGCGGAAGTGCATCCCCGCTTTCACACCCCCTCGGTTGCGATTATCGTGCAAGCCATTCTGGCCATCATCCTGCTGCTGTTGGGGGGCAATTTTCGGCAGTTTTTCTCGCTGGCGATTTTTGCCGAGTGGCTGTTCTACATGATTGCGGGCAGTACGGTGTTTGTGTTTCGCCGCCGCGAACCCAACGCATTCCGGCCCTATCGTGTCTGGGGATACCCGGTGGTTCCTGCGCTGTTCGTTGTGGCCGCCACGGTGCTGCTTTTCTACACGTTCACGGGAAATCTACGGATATCGGCATTAGGGTGCCTGACGATCATGGCCGGTATACCGGTTTTCTACTTTTTTTCCCGACGACGTACCCCGGACGCCTGAAATCTTGCCTGCAACTGCTGTCTTTTCAGCTGGTTCCAAATTGGTATTACTGGGGTTACTGAAGGACACCCCCGCAGGGCACGTTTACCCTTCCTGATTTCTCCCGTAAGTTAAAACCTCCACCCGGCGCACATCCCCCCAGGCTCGGGTCCCTCTTTGGAGTTTATGAATGTCTACACCTGGCGGTTTTCAGTTAGGGATTTTGCCGGAGCGCAAACTTGATCGGCGAGCGTTGGCCGCCGCCTACGGCTTATTGATATTACTGATCGTTTTGATGATCAACATCGGCTGGATCTGGCCGGATCGTCTGGATATCTCGCGACAATATCATGTGACGGAGCTGATCCCGATGCCGAGCCTGCAGCCCAAGCCGCTGAAAATGAAGCCCCCTCCACGCACCCTGCGGGCCAAACTTCTGCCTGTGGCTCCGGTTTTTGAAACTCCCAAACTGACTGTGCCGCGTGAGATTCGCGCGCCGAAGCCGCAGCACACGGAAGAGGTAGCGCCCAAGATCGAAGTTAACAATTTCACTCCGACTGTGCTGAAGCAGGTGACCGGCGGAGCCCGCCCGTCGCTGATCGTCCATACCGGTGAGTTCGGCAGCACAGCCACTCCGACCGTCAATGCTCCCATCCAGAAAGTACAGACGGGCGGGTTTGGCGATCCGAACGGGATTCCCGGACAAGGTAAGCCGAACGCTCACCTGGTAACGGCGAACTCAGGTGCATTCGATCTGCCCCAGGGTGCGGGGACCGGCAATGGTTCGGGGGGAGCGAAGGGTATCAAAGGCACGATCGCCAGCGCCGGCTTCGGGAACGGCATCGCGCAAGGCGGACAAGGCGATGGGCGTAGCAATGGTCGGGGAGCGGCCAGCGTACAAACTGCCGGCTTCGCCGAGCAGCAGGTGACGCGAGGCGGAGTGAGGCCGCAACAAGCCGAGACCCTACCGGCAACAGCGCCTGTGGAAATCTTGTCCAAGCCCAATCCGGTTTACACTGAGGAGGCCCGTCGCCTCCGCCTGGAAGGTGAAGTACTACTGGAAGTATTGTTTGGGGCAAACGGTCAGTTGCATGTGAATCGCGTTGTGCGGGGCATGGGCCATGGCCTGGACGAGGCGGCAATCGAAGCGGCAAATAAGATGCGTTTCAAACCTGCCCAGCACTACAATCAGCCCATAGACTCCACAGCGACCGTACATGTGGTTTTCCAGCTGGCGTACTGAGGTTGGCGTACCGAGTCAGGCACAGAGAGGATTTGAGTCATGCGTACTTGGAAATGGATGATCACCGCTTCCCTGCTGATCACGCTGAGCGCGATGGGGCAGCAGACGACGGCACCAGCTTCGTCCCCTGAGACAAAGACTAGCCCTTCTCCGGCGCAGTCGCCGACCGCATCACCGAGCACGCCGCCGCCGGCGACCAACATGACTGCGCCTAGCCCTGCGGCTCCAGCCATCGCCACCTCCGCCCCTACCACCATGGACCAGGTGGTCGACCGGGCCTTGCAGCGCGAACACGCGCTGATCACGATGCTGACAACACGCACGCCGCTGGTAGAGACCTACCTGCAGAACCTGAAGCTGGATCCTCAGATGGGGCCCTCGCCCCGGGAAGACCACTATTTCTTCGGCCGTTTGGACCTGAGCGATTCCGTGGACCGGCAGGATTATCTTTCCGGAGGACAGAGTTTTCAGAACCGCATGATGGGCGGGTTCACAAAGCTATTCAAATTCGAATACAAGCCCATAGGTTTTTCCTGGATGATCTTTGCCGACCGCGATGATTTTGACCGCGCACATTACGACTTCAAATATGTGCACCGCGAATTTCTGGGTGACGTGCGCTGCATCGTCTTCGACGTCACCCCCAAGAAAGATGCCGGCAAAGGCCGTTTTCTGGGCCGTATTTGGGTGGAAGATCAGGACTTCAACGTCGTCCGTCTGAATGGCACCTACGCGCCCCGGCCGAGAAACTCCCAGTTCTTCCACATGGATAGCTGGCGCTTGAACCTGATTCCGGGTTACTGGGTGCCATCGTACATCTACAGCGAGGAAGGCGACTTCAGTTCCGGCTCCAAGGACAAGATGGCGTTCAAGGCGCAAACCCGAATCTGGGGCTACGACCTGAAGAAGAGTGGTAAGGAAGATGAACTCACCCAGGTGCTGGTGGATTCGTCTGTGAAGGACGAAAGCCCCACGGCGCAAGACGCTTCCCCGCTGCAGGCGCAGCGCGAATGGCAGCAGCAGGCCGAGGACAACGTAGTCGAGCGCCTGCAGAATGCGGGCTTGTTGGCACCACAAGGCGAAGTGGACAAGATCCTGATGACCGTGGTCAACAATCTGGAGGTCACAAACAATATCGATCTGCCCCGGCCGGTTCGCACACGGGTGATGCTGACCTCTCCGCTGGAAACTTTCAGCGTCGGCAATACCATCATCGTGAGCCGCGGTCTGATTGACGTGCTGCCTGACGAGGCTTGCCTGGCCATGGTGCTTTCGCACGAACTGGCGCACATCGTGCTGGGACACAACCTGGGCAGCCGGTACGCCTTCAATGACCGCATGCTGTTCTCCGACGAGTCTACCTACCAGAACCTGGGATTCAGGCATGTTCCGGACGAAGAAACCGCAGCCGACAAGAAGGCCGTGGATCTGCTGAAGAATTCGCCCTACGCCCAGAAACTGGATACGGCTGGATTATTCCTGCGAGAACTGTCCGAAAGAGGACCTGGGCTCTCCGCGTTGCTGACTCCGCATTTGGGCAACAGTCTCGCCGATGGCAAGGGCGGGATCGCACGGATGGCGGCGTTGATGACTTCGGCGCCGGCCCTGGATCCAAATAAGCTGGATCAGATCCCCGCGTTGCCTTTGGGCGGACGGGTCAAGCTGAATGCCTGGGATGACCACGTCGAACTGATCAAGACCTCGCCGGTTGCGATCACATCAGCCCGCGACAAAATGCCGTTTGAGGTGACGCCCTTCTTCCCGCGGCTGACCCGCTACGGGAGCGGCGCCAATCCGGGATCGCCTACGAGCACGGCTAGCGCGGCTCCTAGTAACTAGGCTCTCGCGTCGCTGTATCCGTTGGCACAAAGAGTTGCACTAAGCGCAGGCCGGGACCGGAATACCTTCCGGAGCTCCGGCCTTCGTATTTTAGCCGGCAGCTCTGGAACCTTGGGGGTTGTCTTCCAGAGTTTGACCGTCCGCTTGTGGACCCTCTGGCGAGTCAAAAGGACCCTATTTGTGGCAACGCTTCCATCTCCATGGCCGGAATCATTGCAGATGCGATAGTCCGGTAAGAACCCATGGGGGCCGTCGCTCGCCGATTTAGCTTATTAGGGGTCCGTCGACTTTGCACCTACTCCGCCAATGCGAAGCAGGCCCTCCGCTCCCGAGACAACTTGCGGGCAGCTACTCTCTCGCCTTTCCCTTCCCTGGCAGACCTACGGGGTTCTCATGGGTGCGTTCGCGGAAGCCGCCTCTGAGTCCGCTCGCCAATGACACGCTGAACTCGCCGAACTTGTCGCGCAGGCGATCGGCGGCCGATAGTGCCTGCTGCCAGCGCTGACGGCGGTCGTCTTCGAGCAAATCACCCTGTTCGGTGCGGGTCTCAAAAGACGACGCGTGTACGCCGAGCAAGCGCACCTCGGCACGCTTGCGCCAGTTCTTGCGAAAAAGCAGCCGTATCTGCTCGAAGATTTCGTGGTCGAGCTGAGTCGGCGACGACAAGGTGTGGGCGCGAGTAATGGTAGTGAAGTCTTTGTAGCGCAACTTGAGCTGGAGGCTGCGCGCGTACAGGCCGCTTTCGCGCAGGCGGCGTCCGACCATTTCTGACAGACGCATCAAGGTGGATTCCAACTGCTCGAGGTCGGCTGTGTCTTGGTTGTAGGTGTGCTCGTGGCTGATGGACTTGGGATCGGTGTCGGCACCGACTTCGCTGTCGAACCAGCCGCCGGCGTCTTCGCCACGCGCTTTGCCGGCCAGCGCCAGTCCCCATTTTCCGAAGCGTTCTTCCAGGAAAGCCTCGTCGAATCGAGCCAGATCTCCAACTTTGTGAATACCCAGGCCGTTCAAGTTTTGCTCGGTGACTTTACCGACGCCCGGGATTTCGCGCACGTCGAGGGGAGCCAGAAATCTTGCCTCTTGTCCGGGCACAATCCAAAGAACGCCGTTGGGTTTAGCCCTGGCCGAGGAGACTTTCGCGATGAGCCGTGAGATTCCGATCCCGATCGAGCAGTTGAGTTGCGTCTCTGACTTCATCTTCTGGTGGAGCCGGTGGGCGGCACGAAGGGGCGGGCCGTGCAGCCGCTCGGTGCCGCTCATGTCGAGATAGGCTTCATCGATAGAGGCCATTTCGACCTGGGGCGAGAACGACGTCAGCACCCAGTGGACTTTTTCGGAACACTCACGATAGCGGTCGGGATGGCCGTTTACAAAAATCGCCTGGGGACAGAGTTTGGCCGCGGTGCGCAGAGGCATGGCCGAGTGCACGCCAAATTTGCGGGCCTCATACGATGCTGCGGAAACCACGCCCCGCTCGTCACGTTGCCCTCCCACGACCACAGCTTTTCCCTTCAATTCGGGATTGAACAGTTCTTCCACGGAAACGAAGAAGGCGTCCATATCGACGTGGAAGATGGTTTTGGGAAAAGTGCTCATGGGAACTCGGACCGAACGAGATTCGATTTTACCAAGACGGTGGGGCAGTGCTCACCAGACACAGACACTTCTGGCGACGAATCGTTTATAGTTTCGTGATCCGGCAGGGTCGAGGACCCATGATGCTGTTCCGCTGCTTCTTACGTTCGCTATGGGTTGCTTTTGCGGCGGACATGTCTGCCAGGAGCTCGCAACCGCACTGTGGTTGTAGCCAAAGTGTCTTCGTTTCCCAGCCAACCAGATCTTCTTTAATTAGATGGACGCTTGCAGTGGCTAACCTTGAGCCAAAGCTGTGAATATTACTAGCACGCCGACAGCTTGAGGAATTGCGGGAGGGCAGCACCGCCGATTGGCTCCGCCGCCCGGTAGATTACTTGAGGCCGTCCACCAGGTATAGATCAGAAAGGGTGCGGCCGTATTCGTACACATAGGTCTTTGTGTCGGGCGTGATGAGAATGGGGCCAATGTCGGTGACACCGGCATCGTCGGCGGGCATCAGTTGCTTCCATAGCTGCTTTTGACCGCTTGCTAGATCCAGGCGGTGGACCTGGGCGGGCAATTCGCCGGAACGATAGATGTAGAGGGAACGCCCATCAGCCGCCCATGCCACCGGCGTATCGCCGACAGGAAAACCGGGTATCGGGCGTGGTTGTCCACCGTCAACTGGATAGATGTATCCCTTTTGATCGGGACCAACCGCCGCCACCGACTTGCCGTCCGGAGAGATCACAAACTGGGTTGCACTCACACCTTCCGGAGAAATGGCGCGCGGCTTTTCGGCATCCATATCCTGGACATACAGACGGACTCCGTGTTCGGGTTCGCTGCCCAGGAACAGAACCTTCTTTCCGTCCGGAAAACACCGGGCGCGCACGTGGTTAATCGCATCGTGGGTCAGCGGCCTGACTTCCCCTGCTCCGGTCGGCAGGATCGACAACTGAAATGGCGGCTTCGGAATCCCGGAGAGGACCCATTTTTCGTCCGGCGACAGCGCGTAGGCTAGCCCTTCGCCAAGCCGGATGGCCGGAGATCCATCGCTCTTGCGAAGGTAGACACCGTAGTTTTCTCCCCCGCCTTCGCCGGCTTCTGTAAACAACAGCGTCTGTCCGTCCGGGGATATATCGGTCACGGCGGACCAGTCCAGCCATGACAGATCCCGCTCCTTGGCGTCGTGCTGGTTGCGCCCGATCATCCCAGCGCGCACCACGTCGCGCGTTAACAGAACCCTGCCATCACGGGCAACGTCCTGGAGCGTCAGAGTCCCGGGTTCCCTGGCGAGCAGCCGGTTGCCGCCGGATAGAGCGGCCGCGTTGAGCGAGCGGCCGTTTCCAATCCTGGTAGCCGTATACCAGACTTCTTTGCCATCAGATGACCAGGCAAGCCCCTCAGCGCTTCCCCACGCTTCTGACAAAATCTGCTCTTTGCCGGCGCTATCGACCAGCGCAATTGAACCAGCGTCATCCCGCCGCACCGGGTGGTCAATGAAAGCCACAAACTTGCCGTCCCGAGAAACCCGGGGATGGCTGATCCATCCCGCCGTCTGGTAGAGCACTTTGCCGATGGGATATTCCAGGCGATTTTGTCCCCCCAGATCGCGCACCACCGCCAGGCTGCTTCCATCGGGAGACCAGTCCGCCCACTGCACGCCTTCCAGGATCTCGCGCGGTGCGCCGCCGCCAAGCGGTACCCGCGCTAAAACGCCGCTGTAAATAAACGGCTCAATATTGCGACTCTTGAGCAAAACCGCCATTTCTCCGCTGGGAGAGATGGCCAGTACCTCGGCGTTCTGAAGGCCGAAAGGCCGAGATTCCGGGCTCTCTGGACGAGTAGAAAAGATTTCGACCTGGCTCTCCTCCCAGGCGGCGCTGTACAGAATCGACTGGTCATCAGGGGCGAAGCGGGCCATGCGAATGCCGCCATGCCTGAAGGTAAGCTGATGGTACAGGGGCGGCGCAATCGCTTTGCTCTGGCCAGTGTGCCTGCCCAGGAAGAAAGCCGCGGCCATAGCGGCCAAAAACACCAACCCAGTCAGGGCCAGGGACATTAACCCTTTTCGCTTCGCAGGCGGCGCTGATGGCTGCGCCGCGGTCGCGGCCGATCCGCTTTTTGCCAGCAGACGTCCGGAATCGGTATCGCGCTTGAGCCGCTTCAAATCGGCACGCAATTCTGCGGCGGTCTGGCAACGTAGGTCCCGATCTTTTTCCAGCGCTTTATTGACGACCTCTTCCAGCTTTACCGGAATTTGGGGGTTCACAGTGCTCGGCGGCGTCGGCGTGTGTTCGAGAATTTGATTAAAGATCACCGCCGATGTGGCTCCGCTGAAAGGCTGTCGTCCGGTTGCCATCTCGTAGAGCACGACACCAAATGAGAACAGGTCGGTGCGAGCATCCAGGGTCTCGCCGCGCGCCTGCTCTGGGGACATGTAAGCCGCCGTACCCACGGTCGAGCCGGGACTGGTCAAATCCGCGCCGGTAGCTGCCGTCGGCATACCCATCTCTCCGGCAGGCAGAACACTCCGGGTCAGGGGATTCAGCTTAGCCAAGCCAAAGTCGAGGATTTTGGCATTTCCCCGAGTGGTAATAAAAATATTCGCGGGCTTGATGTCACGATGAACGATGCCGCTGGCGTGGGCGGCATCGAGCGCATCGGCAATCTGGGTGCCCAGCTCGAGCAACTGGTCCAACCTTAGGGGACGACCTTCGATGCGATGCTTAAGAGTTTGACCCTCGAGCAACTCCATGGCAATAAAATGCTCATCTTCAGCTTTATCAATTTCATAGATCGTACAGATGTGAGGGTGGTTCAAGGCGGAGGCTGAGCGAGCTTCTCTCTGAAAACGTTCCACCGCTTGCGGGTCCCGGGAGAATTCCTCGGGCAGGAACTTGAGGGCAACGAAGCGTCGCAGCTTGAGGTCTTCCGCCTTGTATACGATCCCCATGCCGCCACCGCCCAGTCTTTCTACGATTCGATAATGGGAGATGGTGCGCCCGATCATGCGGAAAGCCGCCTAACAGAAGCGGCCCATGCTAGCGGCTAATCGATTCCAAGTCAATCGCTTCAGCGCGTTGAGCCGGAGTGCTGGTCCCCGATCGCGCTTGCCGGGCACGCTCATATACGCGGATGTATTCTTTGGCAGAAGCACCCCAGGAGAAGTCCTTGTTCATGCCATTGCGCATCAGTTGTTGCCAGGAATTTTGATCACGGAAGGCTCGCAGCGCTTCCTTGATCGTCAGCAGCAGAGCCTCGCCGTTGTAGTCGGTGAACTTGAACCCAGTACCCTTGCCGGTGCGGGGATCCCAGTGCTCAATGGTGTCGTCGAGGCCGCCGGTTGCGCGGACGATGGGCACGGTCCCATATTTCAAGCTGTAGATCTGGTTGAGGCCGCAGGGCTCGTACTTGGAAGGCATGAGGAACATGTCGCTGCCGCCTTCAATCTTGTGCGCAATCGTGTTGTCGTAGGCGACCCGGACCGCAATCTTCTGAGGAAATTGCTTGGCCAGGCGCAGAAACATTTCTTCGTAAGTTTTATCGCCGTTACCCAGGGCGACGATGATCATCTCCTCGCGCGCCAGACGCTCCATGATTTGGGCGATGAGGTCGAAGCCCTTCTGGGCTGCGAACCGGGACACGATGCCGATCACGGGCAGCCGCGCATCTGGGTTGGTCATGCCAAAGGCTTCGAGCAGGTCTTGTTTGCATTTAGCCTTGCCGGATAAATCCTGCGGCGAGTACCTCGCCACGATGAACTTGTCTGTCTGCGGGCTCCACTCGTCGTAATCCACGCCATTCAAGATGCCGGTGACCGTTGAGGACCGGGTACGCAACACGCCTTCCAGCCCAAAACCGAATTCCGTCGTCTGGATTTCCTGGCTGTATTTCTTGCTCACGGTAGTAACGAAATCGGAAAATACCAGCGCGCCTTTCAGGAAGTTCACATGGCCGAAGAATTCCATCCTGGAGATGGTAAACAGGTCCCAGGGCAGGGTGAGCAAGGGCAGTGTATCGGGCGGAAACAGCCCCTGATATCCCAAGTTGTGGATGGTGAAGACGGTGGCGACGTCGCGGAAGGCCGGGTCTTCGGCATATTGGGTACGCAGCAGGACCGGAATGAGCGCGGACTGCCAGTCGTGGCAATGGAAAATCTGGGGCACGCCGAGAATCTTCGAAGCTTCCAGCACGGCGCGGGAAAACAGGGCGAAACGCTCAGCATTGTCGGGATAGTCGCCGGCCGAAGTACCGTAAAGCGCCTCGCGGTCGAAAAATGGCGGATAATCGATGAAGTAGAAATTCACTCCGGAGAGCTTGCCGCCACTAACTACCGAACAGAAGCGATAACGATCATCGAAGGGAACGGTGATGCTGCCGACGACGGTCTGGGCGCCCTTGAGTTGGGTTTGCCGATAGCGGGGAACGTAGACGCTCACTTGATGTCCGGCGGAGACCAGAGCGCGTGGCAGGGCACCCACTACGTCGGCCAGTCCGCCGGTCTTGGAAAAAGGCACACACTCCGAAGCAGCGAAGACTACGTGCATGAAGGCGACTCCTGGTAAGTACCGGCCCCTGTGGTGCCAGCACACGCTATCATAGGGCGTGCTACTCACAGCATACTCCCCGCGCAGCAGTGCACTTCGCGGGGTGAATTTGCACAAACAACTCGCCAGTCTAAACACCGGCCAGCCGGCCAGAAAGAGGCCAATGTGACAAAAATCGCCGCCTCTGAGGGGCGTCGCGGCAAGCCCAAACTAGGTCAGCATTTCCTGGTCGACTCGGCGGCGCCCATGCGCATCGTGGAAGCGTTGGGCGATATTTCGCAGAGTACGGTTCTGGAAATCGGTCCCGGGCGCGGCGCTCTCACATCCCTACTGGCGAAGAGGGCGCGGCGGTTGATCGCGGTTGAAATCGATCGGGTACTGGCGGCCCAGTTGCGCATGAATTTTTCCCAGGAGCCGAACGTGGAAATCATCGAGGGCGACATCATGGCGATCGATTTTCACACTCTTTTCGGACCGAAGCCGGGAAGCACGCGTCCCGGCATAAATCACCAGCCTGAAGCTGTGCGGGTGGTGGGCAATCTTCCCTACTTCATTACCTCCGACATTCTCTTGCGGCTGTTCGAATTCAGGCAGTATTTCGAAACCGTCGTGCTCCTGGTGCAGCGCGAGGTGGCGGAACGACTGGCGGCCGCGCCGGGACGAAGCGAATACGGCCTGCTTTCCGCCACTGCCCAGCTCTATGCCAGGGTGGAGAAAATGTTCACCCTTCCGCCCGACGCCTTCTCGCCCGCGCCTAAGGTCGAGTCCACCGTGGTACGGCTCCGAATGGCGTCAAAGATTGATAGCTTGCGTGTGCCAGAAGCTGCGTTTATCAGCTTTTTGAAACTCTCTTTTGGGCAGAAGCGGAAGACTTTGTGGAACAATCTTAAATCGCAATACAAGCCTGCGGTGTTGCGGGCAGCCTTGGAAAAGGCTGGAGTGAATCCGACGCTGCGCGCCGAGGCCTTGAGCCTGGAAAAGAGTGCAGCCCTGTTTCGCGCCTTGGCGAGCCGGGGTACGGATTAGGTCAACAGAGCCGAGGGCGAGACGCCCTTGGGACAGCCTGCAGGACGCTGGCGCTACGGATTTCGAGCGGCGCCTGAACAGGTTCCACGCTTGGGAGGTGTCATGGCCCCAACGTTTCGCCATCCTGCGGTTGCCGGACGCTTCTATCCACGCGATCCCCAGGATCTGCGCGCTGACGTGGAATCCTTTTTGCCACCCCAACAAAAAACCATTGCCGCTCTCGGTTGCATCGTACCCCACGCCGGCTATATCTATTCCGGACATGTGGCCGGCGCAGTATATGCGAGACTTGACTTGCCTCGACGATGCATCCTGATGTGCCCGAACCACACCGGCATGGGACATCCTCTCTCCATCATGAGCCAGGGCGCGTGGGAGACGCCTCTGGGACAGGTGCCCATTGACTCCGCGCTGGCAGCGGCTCTGAAGCAACGCTTTCCGCTCCTAGCTGAGGACACCGAGGCCCACCGCGCCGAACATGCCGCCGAAGTGCAATTGCCGTTCCTGCAGATCAGGAAGCCCGACTGTACGTTTGTACCGATAGCTTTGGGCACCAGTCGCTACGAAATCCTCGATGCTCTAGGAAACGCCATAGCCGAAGCGGTACGAGCATTGGGCGAGCGCGTACTGCTTATCGCCTCCAGCGATATGAATCACTACGAGAACGACGTGGTGACCCGGCAGAAGGATTACAAGGCGATCGAACGCATCCTGGTGCGGGATGCGCGGGGATTGTTCGAGGTAGTGATGAACGAAAACATCAGCATGTGCGGCTTCGGGCCCACGGTGGCGATGCTCACCGCGGCCCGGCGACTGGGCGCAACCGGCACGGAACTGATCAAATATGCCACTTCCGGCGATGTTTCGGGTGACCGGGAGCGGGTCGTGGGCTACGCTGGTGTCATCGTGCGCTAGCAGCGCTTCGGAGAGAAGGCAAATCCCTGGGGCCTTAAAAGCCCGGCGGCTTTCTCAGCTTACGCAGCCCTGAAGGGCCCTCTTCCACGTCGCCGAAGCGCCTCAGGTTATTCGATCTCGAGTTCGGTCTCCTCTTTTTTCGTCTCTTTGGCCGGGGGCGCAGCTTTCTCCACCGGAATTCGAGGGGGCTCTAATCCCAAGTCAGTCAGTTGCAGACGCAAATTCCCCGGGTTGGTGGCGTAGGCCATTGCCGTGTCGTAGTCAATCATGTCCGCCCGGATCAGTTTCTCGATTTCTCCGTCAAAGTGCTGCATGCCCTCTGTGTCTCCATCCCGCATGGCATCCAGCAGACTCTTTCCTTCCACTTCGCCCTTGTCCAGATACTCGCGAGTGCGTAGCGTCGACTTGAGGATTTCGATGGCGGCCACACGCCCGGTTCCCCCTTTGCAGGGAAGCAGCCGCTGCGAAACGATGTAACGGAAACTCTTTGCGAAGCGATTGCGAATGGTTTGCTGCTCCGCCAGAGGAAATACTCCGATGATTCGCTCCACCGTCTTTGAGGCGTCGGTCGTATGCAAAGTGGAGAGCACAAGGTGGCCGGTTTCCGCTGCCTCCAGCGCGATTTCGATCGTTTCCTTGTCTCGCATTTCGCCCACCAGGATTACTTTGGGAGCCTGGCGTAGGGCGGCCCGAAGTGCCAGAGCAAAGCTGGGAGTGTCGCTGTGCAACTCTCTCTGGTGAACTATGGAACGCTTGTGGCGATGCATGAATTCCACGGGATCTTCAATCGTAAGGATGTGGTATGCCTTGGTTTCGTTTATCCGATCGAGTATCGCGGCCAGGGTTGAGGACTTTCCCGAACCGGTGGGACCGGTGACCAGCACGATCCCATTCTTCAAATCGGCAATCTGACCCAGGTCCCGCGGTAGTTTCAGTTCGGCAAAGCTGGGGATGGTCTTGGGAATCGCTCGCATCACAATCGCGTGGCTGCCCCGCTGGACGAAGACATTGACCCGAAAACGCGCGGTGCCCGGCAGGCTGTAAGAAATGTCACACGATCCCTGCTGTTGCAACATGGCAGTGGCCTGCTTGTTGTCTCCAATCAATTCTTGCGCAATGCGCTGCGTGTCGTCCGCGCTCAGCACCGATAACCCCGGCATTTTCACCGCGACCAGCTGGCCGCTTACCTCAACGTGCGGATGGCTTCCGGGTGAAAAGATCAGATCGCTCACGTGGGTCGAGACCTGCAGCATGGCTAAAAGTAGCGCTGGTGCAGGTGGAACGGTTGGATGAGCGGGATTGGGAATGGGCGCTCTGCCCGGTGTAGCCATGGGACCTCCGGTATGAGGGTGATTTCTATTAGCCTACGTGCCGGTTGTCCGGGTCTCAAGTGACCCTGGTAATTTGACCGCGATTGCTGGAACGCGGCGTGCCTGATGGGGAATACGCAATCGTCATCCGGGCGGGATCTTTCGATCGACTGCGCTGCTGCTTTCGCGAAGCGAAGCCGCCACTCCGCTGAGGATGATTAGGGGGGCGGTCATCGCGTGAGGGATGAGAAATTTGCTGACTAAGAAAAAGGACGACCCGAAAAGGCCGCCCTGGAATTGTTCTATTTCCGGAATTTACCGGACGACCTGAAAGTCAGCGCGGCAGCCGTGATCGACCCAAATGCCACGACGATCGTAACCCCAGCTGTAGCCTTGCCTGCATGAAGTGTCGCTCCGTTGCTTCAATACCCGCACCCCGCCGCGCGTGTCGGCCGGGCAGTAGTGCCGGTGCATGTCATCGGAGGAGCAGGAAACGATTAGATCCGCGTCTGCCCCCTGGCCGCTGCCCCGATCCCAGTCGCGGTCGCGGTCGCGATCACGGTCGCGATCACGGTCCCGATCCCAGTCACCATCCCGGCGGCCTTCTACCGTGAAATCGGCGCGGCAGCCGTGATCGACCCAGACGCCTCCGCGGTCCGAGCCCCAGCTGTAGCCTTCCTGGCAGGGTGATTCGCTGCGCTGCCGGGCGAGTCGAATCCGGCCTCGCGCATTGGCCGCGCAATAATGTCGGCCACCGTCGTCCGACGAGCACGAGAGGGTGCTACCGCCACCCTCATCTGACCCACCGTATTGGTAAGAATCCACGGCGAAATCCGCCCGGCAACCGTGGTCCACCCAGAGGCCCTGACCATCCGAGCCCCAACTGTATCCTTCCCGGCAGGGTGATTCGCTGCGCTGTTGAAGCAGCCGAACTTGGCCTGGCGTAGCTGAGCAGTAATGCCGGCCGCCGTCGTCAGACGAGCATGAAATTGTGCCGGTGCTTCCTGAGATTGGCCCTCGGTACTGGTATGCGCTCACCGTGAAATCCGCCCGGCAGCCACGATCCACCCAAACGCCCCCGCGGTCAAAACCCCAACTGTAGCCCTGCTGGCAGGATGAATCGCTGCGTTGTTTTAGCAGCTGCACTCCGCCCCGTGTATCCGCCGGACAATAATGCCGATGGCCGTCATCGGAAGAACACGAAATGGTCTGCGCCGAGCTGCGCGGACCGAGAACGACGAACGCCGCACCGATGAGACCGAGTCGCACCCAAGTCTTGATGGTAAACATTGCCGACCTCCTGAAAGGAATGGGCCAAATTGCCTGTCAGCTTACCAACCTTCACAGCATTGTGGAATCTCCTGGGGGGATTCTGCCGCCCGGTCCCACCGCCCGAATGCTCCCGGCATGGAGCTATTTATGAGGCGAGCCTTGAGAGCTGGGAGCCGACGAGTGCGACGAGGGAGCGCTCATCCGCGGACTCGCGCCACCGGCTGCAGGGGCGCTTCGTGGTGCAGGGCCACCGCGAGGCGATGACATTCGTGACGACGCGGGTAGTCGGGCCGCAGACCCACCCGGCGGGGACTGGACCGTCCCACCAGAGGCCGACGAGCTCTCGACCTGCCGCGAGACCTTGCCAAGATTGCGCACACTACCTCGCGGTATTCCCAGACCTGCGGAATCGCCGCGGAACTGGATCCGATTTTGGACCACACCCGCGGGAGAGGACAGTGTAGTACGGTTCACCACCAGGGTTTGTCCGGGCATAGCGGGCGGCCGGGGGAAGCTGAACTGTCGCGGCGGATTCGTGATTCGAGGACCCGTGTTCCATCCCGCCCAGGAACTTCCTGGCTGCCAGAACCAGCCATAGCTGGGGAGGTACGTCCAGGAGCCATAGCGATAAGGCGTCCAGCCCCAAGGATAGGAGGATACCCACGTGTAACCGGCGCCCGGATACCACATCCAGGCACCGTTCATGAATGGATCCCAACCTGTACCCACAAGATAGGGCTGCCACATCATGCCGTAGCCGGGCATATTGTAAAAGCTTCCGTAGTAGTTCAGATCGCTTGAGCCGTAGGCATAGGGCGAGAAGCTATTCAACGAAGATGCGCTGTACTGCTCGTGATATTTCTCCTGCTGCTTATCCCAATCGTCGTAAGGGTCCGGCTCCAGATTGTTGGCTAAGGTGTACGGATTCGCTCCAGTCAGATCGAAGGTTGCGCTGTGCTTCTTCTCAACCTCAACCTTGCCGGACGGGCCTTCAACTTCGACGTCGCCCTTGAACATCGCCAAGGTAGCGCCACTGTCTTTCAGTTCCACGCGCAAGTGAGCTGCCTTGGTCAGAGCCAGTCTCTCGCGTCCGAAACCCAACGAGAACTCTTGCGCCGACTTATCGCCCTTGAAATTCAGGTAGGCAGTCCCCGTCTGAAGATTCAAACTCGACGCCCGTGCACCGGAGTCGCGCAGCGCCAACTCGGAGAATTCAACCGCTGTCGCGGGAGTGATGCGCAGAGTGCTGCCATCTTCGAATTCGATCTCAGCTCGCGCGTCTGATCCAGTCCGAACTTTGGTGCCTTGAGTGATGGGCAAATTCAGAAAGGCTTTTTCATAGCCCTGCCCGGTGTTGCGGTCGATTTGAACGTCCCCGTCCACCTGGCTCAGGCGAACGATGCGAGCTTGGGAATCAGCAAAGGATGGAACGGCCAGCCAGCAGGTCAAGATCGTTAGCGCGAACAGCATGCCCAACTTGCGGGTAGACATAAGCTACCTCCCGAGGCTGCCCCTCTGCCCTATTAGAACACCTTTCCGACCGGTTCGTTGCCCACGAATCGCCTTTAAATCGAACGGGTTCAAGAGTGGTCAGCGGCTAGTGATCGGCGCCGGCCCGCTCAATCATCCTCTGCGCCCGAGCCCGGACGGGGTTGATGACCGATGAGTCGCTCGCGATCTCCTGCAGAATGGGTACGACCGCGGGCAGTTCTTCCAGACTGTTTTCATTGGCCATCCCCTCCATGCGCTTCAGTTCCTCGTCGAGGGCCAGCTTCTGGTAGCGATGGAAATACTTCAACCTGCGGCCATACTCGAGGGTCATGGACAGACTCTGGAACAGCTGCGTCACCTGCTGAACGGCCGCAATCGGGGAGTAGTTGTAGGTGGCGGTCGCACTCTGCTGGGCGTCTTTGTAGGTTAGAGTCTTGGCGCCAGTGGAGGCCAGGCCCCGCTTGTTGGAGTCGATCTGTCCCTGAAAGTAGTGCGCCCGTTTGGCTAGGTCGAAGATAGTCTTGCTGGTCGCGGGGGACATCGAAAAGTCCAGATGAAATGGATCTGCGTCGGAATCCGGACTGAGTTTGCCATCCGATTCGTAGGTGGAATGGCCGTCAGAGGAAACCGAAATGACGTAGTGGGATGGTTCTGAACCAGGAAAATCCAGCGTGAAGGTCACGACCGCGGGCTCCTGCGCCCAAGCGGAAACGGACAAGCCCAGAGCCAGGAACGGAAGACAGAGTAGCCGTAATTTGCCGGAAGGCATGCAGAAGAGATTATGCCAAAAAAACGCACTGGGTGGTGCCGGATGATCGCCTCATCTGCCCACGGCTCGCTGGCGCACGAGCGTGGCGGAGGTATGAAGGTGGCAGATGGCAATGGCGAGAGCATCGGCGGCATCGGGCGGCTCCGGTATCTCGGTGAGACTGAGCAGGCGCGTGA
>WNFB01000099.1_pt1 | contig 53993 bp, 53 predicted proteins | sample 5400501 | NCBI WGS metagenome assembly WNFB01 (sample SAMN13153341, study PRJNA577476) | soil metagenome | isolation source: 200 cm saprolite under Douglas fir tree site 2 hole 1 | place: USA:California | collected 2015-04-18 | reverse complement strand
GATGAGCAGCTGCTTGAGCACGAGGTCGTCGCGGTTGAGGTTGAAGTTGTGCTCCGCGTTGGCGGCCGCCGACTTGATCGCCTTGGCGACGTCCCGCGCCGCGTGCTTGGGCGAGAACTCCAGGTAGGCGAGCGCGTCCGCCACCTTCATGCCCTGCACTGAGTCGGCCACCAGCCGCGCCTTGCGGGGCGCTCTGCGGACGAACTTCTGCACTGCGGAAACTTCCATCGTCGCCACTACTTCTTCTATGGGCCCTTGAGCGCCGTCGTCTTTTCGGTATGCGTGCCATGGCCGCGGAAGTGGCGAGTCGGCGCGAACTCGCCCAGCCGGTGACCGACCATGTTCTCGCTGATGAACACAGGGACGTGCTTGCGGCCATCGTGGACCGCAATGGTGTGCCCGACCATGTCGGGGTAGATGACGGACGCGCGCGCCCAGGTGCGGATCACCTTCTTGTCGCGCGTCTGGTTCATCTTGTCGATCTTGTCCTTCAGCGCATTGCTGATGAACGGACCTTTCTTTGTCGATCGTGACACTTACTTCTTGCGTCCTTTCTTTTCGCGGCGCCGGATGATGAGCTTGTCCGAGGCCTTCTTCGGCTTGCGCGTGCGGTAACCGAGCGCAGGCTTGCCCCAGGGTGTCTTGGGGTTGCCGCCGGTCCCCGTCTTGCCCTCTCCACCGCCGTGCGGATGGTCGCGAGGGTTCATCGTCGAGCCGCGCACTTCCGGGCGCTGGCCGAGCCACCGGCTGCGGCCTGCCTTGCCTCCGGACTCGTTTTCGTGCTCGATGTTACCGACCTGGCCGATGGTGGCCTGGCATCTGACGTGCACCCGGCGCAGCTCTCCGCTGGGCATCCGGATGACCGCGTAGTCGCCTTCCTTCGCGAGCAGCTGGGCGCTGGCGCCGGCTGATCGGACGAGCTGGCCGCCTCGACCCAGGGTCAGCTCGATGTTGTGCACGGTCGACCCAACGGGTATCCGCTCGAGTGGTATTGCGTTGCCAATCCGAACGGGCGCCTCCGGCCCGCTTTCGATGGGATCGCCGACCTTCAGGCCAAGCGGAGCAAGGATGTAGCGCTTCTCGCCGTCCTTGTAGTGGATCAGAGCGATGCGCGCGCTGCGGTTGGGGTCGTATTCGATGCTCGCGACCTTGCCTGGCACGGCCTGCTTGTCGCGTTTGAAGTCGATCTTCCGATAGAGCTTTCGGTAGCCGCCACCCTGGTGGCGCACCGTGATCCGGCCCTGGTTGTTGCGGCCGGCATGCGTCGGCAGCGATTCGAGCAGCGTCTTCTCCGGTCGGTCGGTGGTGACCTCGTCGAAGCCCGAGATCGTCATGAATCGGCGTCCGGGGCTGGTGGGCTTGAACTTTCTAACCGGCACTTCTAGACGCTCCCAAACAACCCTTCGATCTTCTGCCCCTCGCCGAGCGTGACGATCGCCTTCTTCCAGTCGGTGGTTCGGCCGACCTGGCCCGTGCCCATGCGGCGGAAGCTCCGTCGCTTCTTGCCCCGCATGGTGACGGTGTTGATGTCTTTGACCTGGATGCCCTGCGACTCGTACTGCTCCTCGAGCGCCTTCTTGATCTCGGTCTTGGACGCGGTCCCCAGTACCTTGAACGTGTACCGCCCCTGCGTGTAGAGGAGGTAGGTGCGCTCGGTGATGACGGGGCCGATCACGATCTCGGAGGCGGCTTTCGTGGTCATTCTTCGGCCTTCTCCGCCTCCCTGTGCCGGGAGCTGAAGTTCTCCTCCAGGAGCTCGATCGAGTCCTTCGTGAGCAACAAATACGTATGGGTGAACAGGTCCCGCAGGTTCAGGTTTCGCGCCAGGACGATCTTCGCGCCGGCGAGGTTCTCGAAAGACCGGCTGACGGCGTAGTTCGGCGCCGGCAGCACGACCAGCGCCGTGCTGTCGAAGCCGATGGCTTCCATCAGCTCGGCGGCCTGGCTCGTCTTGGGCTCGTCGAACACGAACGCCTCGATGACCCTGACCTGGCCGTCGATCGCCTTCTGGCTCAGGGCGCTGCGCAGCGCCAGCCGGCGCATCTGCCTGGGCATGCGGTGCGAGTAATCGCGCGGCCTCGGGCCGAACACGTTGCCGCCGCCCTTCATGCTCGGCTCTCGCGTCGAGCCGTGACGGGCGCGGCCGGTGCCCTTCTGGCGGTATGGCTTGGCGCCGCCCCCGCTGACGGCGGCCCTGGTCTTCGTGCTGGCCGTGCCCTGCCGGGCGTTGGCGAGCTGGCGCAGGTAGGCCTGGTGCATCACGGGCATGTTCGGCCTCTCGGCGAAAATGGCGTCGGGCAGGTCGACCTCACCGTTGCGCTCGCCAAGTGCGTCGAAGAAGGGGGCCTGCATGTTTGTCAGACCTTCCTCGGGTTGGGCTTCCCGGCCGGGCCCTTGGCCTTGAGCTTCTTGGTGGACTGGCGGACAAGCACGAGCGCGCCCTTGGCGCCAGGCACGCCGCCCCTGACCAGGAGAAGGTTGCGCTCCGCGTCGACTCGGACGATCCGGTAGGCGCGGGCGGTCGCCCGCTCGTTGCCCATCTGGCCGGACATGCGCACGCCCTTGAAGACCCTGGCCGCATCGGTGGCCCCGATCGCCCCCGGCTGCCGGACGTTCATCGAGCCGTGGGATTCGGGACCGCGGCTGAACTTGTGTCTCTTGATCAGGCCCTGGAATCCCTTGCCCTTGCTGGTGCTGGTCACGTCGACGAGCTCACCGGCGGCGAAGATCTCGGCCTTGAGCTCCTGTCCTGCCTCGACGCCGTCGTAGTTGCGAATCTCGACGATGTGGCGGTGCGGGTCGAGGTTCGCCTTCTTGAACTCGCCCTTCCGGGGTTCGTTCAACCTGGTTTCTTTGACGTCCCCGAATGCGATGCGCGCGGCGCTGTATCCGTCCTTCTCCGTGGTCCGAAGGCCCAGGACCCTGCACGGACCGGCCTCGAGGACGGTCACGGCCGACGTCGTGCCGTCGGGGTTGAACAGCTGGGTCATGCCCAGCTTGCGTGCGAGTAGTCCCTTCACGACTTGATCTCGATGCTCACGCCGGCGGGAAGGCTGAGACGCATCAGCGCGTCGACCACCCGTGGGTTGGGGTCGAGGATGTCGACGATGCGCTTGTGCGTTCGCATCTCGAACTGCTCGCGCGAGTCCTTGTCGATGAACGGGCTGCGGATCACGGTGAGTTTTGAGATCTCGGTCGGAAGCGGGATGGGGCCGGCAGTGCGCGCGTTGGTTCGGCGGGCGGTGTCAACGATCTTGTCCGCCGCCTGATCCAGGACCCGGTGGTCGTAGGCCTTGAGCCGGATTCGAATCTTCTGCGCCACTGCTAGCCCTTTTCCCTTCCTTATCTATGCGTTGGTTACTTGACGACCTCGGTCACCACGCCGGCGCCGACGGTCTTGCCGCCTTCGCGGATGGCGAACCTGAGCCCCTGCTCCATACCGATCGGCTCTCCGAGCGTGATGTCCATGACCACGTTGTCGCCGGGCATGGTCATCTCGACGCCCTCAGGCAGCTTGACCTCGCCCGTGACGTCGGTGGTCCGCATGTAGAACTGCGGGCGATACCCGGTGAGGAACGGGGTGTGCCGGCCGCCCTCCTCCTTCGACAGCACGTAGACCTGGGCCTTGAACTGGGTGTGCGGTGTGATGCTGCCAGGCTTGGCGAGCACCTGGCCGCGGACCACGTCCTCGCGCTTCACGCCACGTAGCAGCGTGCCCACGTTGTCGCCTGCCTGGCACTCGTCCATGTCCTTGTGGAACATCTCGATGCCGGTCACGACGGTCTTCGAGCTCTGGGGCTTGATGCCGACGATCTCGATTTCCTCGTTTCTCTTGAGCTTGCCGCGCTCGACCCGGCCGGTGGTGACGGTGCCGCGACCTTCGATCGTGAACACGTCCTCGATCGGCATCAGGAACGGCTTGTCGACGGGCCGCTCGGGCTCTGGGATGTAGGTGTCGACGGCATTCATGAGCTCGAGGATCTTGGGCGACCACTCGGGGTCACCCTCGAGCGCCTTGAGCGCAGAGACGCGGACGATCGGGATGTCGTCGCCGGGGTACTCGTACCTGCTGAGCAGCTCGCGCAGGTCCAGTTCGACGAGCTCGATGAACTCCTTGTCGTCGACCATGTCGCACTTGTTGAGCGCGACGACGAGAAACGGCACGTTGACCTGGCGCGCCAGGATGATGTGCTCGCGCGTCTGCGGCATGGCGCCGTCGTTGGCGGCCACGACGAGGATCGCGCCGTCCATCTGGGCAGCGCCGGTGATCATGTTCTTGATGTAGTCCTGGTGCCCCGGGCAGTCGACGTGGGCGTAGTGGCGCTTCTCGGTCTCGTACTCCACGTGGGTGATCGAGATCGTGATGCCCCTCGCCTTCTCCTCGGGAGCCTTGTCTATCCGATCAAACGGTGTGAACTCGGCCAGGCCCTTCTCGGAAAGCACCTTCGTGATTGCAGCCGTCAGCGTCGTCTTGCCATGGTCGATATGACCGATGGTCCCGACGTTTAGGTGGGGCTTGGTCCGCTCGAACTTCTTCTTCGCCACTGTCTCCTCCTGTTAACTTCTCGCCGTCGTGCGGCGGCCCACAGCCTCCGCCAGGTTTCCGGGCATCTCCGCGTAATGACTGAATTCCATCGAGTACGTTGCGCGTCCCGAGGTCATCGACCGAAGCTCGGTAGCGTAGCCGAACATCTCCGCGAGGGGCACGTGCGCCTTGACGTTCTGCGACGTGCCGCGGCCTTCCATGCCGAGGATGTGACCGCGTCGCGAGGCGAGGTCGCCCATGACGTCGCCCAGGTACTCCTCGGGCATTACGACGTCGACCTTCATGATCGGCTCCAGCAAATACGGCTGGGCCTTGTGCATGCCGTCCTTGACCGCCATCGAGCCCGCGACCTGGAATGCCATCTCGCTCGAGTCAACCGGGTGATATGACCCGTCGACGAGCTTGACGGCGATGTCGACCACCGGGTAGCCGGCGGCAACACCGCTCTGCAGCGCCTCGCGGATCCCCTTCTCGATCGGGGGGATGTACTCGCGCGGGATGCGGCCCTGCGTGATCTTGTCCTCGAACACAAAGCCGGATCCGCGCTCGCCCGGCCGCACCTCGACCTCGGCGTGGCCATACTGGCCCTTGCCGCCGGTCTGGCGGACGAAACGCCCCACGCCGTGCGCGGGCCGCCGGATGGCCTCCTTGTAGGCGACCTGCGGCTTGCCCTGGTTGGCGTCGACCCTGAACTCGCGTAGAAGGCGGTCGATGATGATCTCGAGGTGCAGCTCGCCCATGCCCTCGATGATCGTCTGGCCGGTCTCCTCGTCGGTGTGGACCTTGAACGTGGGGTCCTCTTCCGAGAGACGCTGCAGCGCCATCCCGAGCTTTTCCTGGTCGGCCTTCGTCTTAGGCTCGATGGCGACCGAGATCACAGGCTCGGGGAACGTGATCGATTCGAGCAGGATCGGATGCGTCTCGTCGCACAGGGTGTCGCCGGTCGTGGTCGACTTCAGGCCGACCGCGGCCGCGATGTCGCCCGTGAAGACCTCATCGACGTCCTCGCGCCGGATGGCGTGCATGCGCAGGATGCGGCCGATGCGCTCGCGCCGCCCCGTGGAGGCGTTTAGGACGGATGATCCGGCCTTCAGCCGGCCCGAGTAGACGCGGAAGAACGTCAGCTTGCCGACGCCCTGTGGGTCCATCTGGATCTTGAAGGCAAGCGCCGCGAACGGCTCGTTGTCGTCGTGCTCGCGCACGGAGAGCTCGCCGGTCTTGGGGTCCTTGCCCTCCACCGCCGGGACGTCCGCGGGCGACGGAAGGTAGTCGACCACCGCGTCGAGGATCGGCTGCACGCCACGGTTGCGCAGGGCGGCTCCACACAGCACCGGGACTAGGACGCCGGCCACTGTGCCGCGGCGCAGCGCGGCCTTGATCTCATCCTCGGTGATGTCCTGCTCCTCGAGGTACTTGTGCATGACGTTGTCGTCGAAGTCGGCCACCGCCTCGACGAGGTCGTGGCGGTACTGGCTGACGAGGTCCTGCATCCCGGACGGAATCTCCAGCGACTCGGTGCTCTTGGTGCCGAGGTCGTCGGTGTAGACGACCGCCTCCTTGCTGAGCAGGTCGACATAGCCCTGGAAGGAGCTCTCCGTGCCGAGCGGCAACTGGATGGGCACCGCTCGGGCGCCCAGGCGGGTGCGGATCGAGTTGAGCGACCCATAGAAGTCGGCTCCGATCCGGTCCATCTTGTTGATGAAGGCGATGCGGGGCACGCCGTAGCGGTCGGCCTGGCGCCATACCGTCTCCGACTGCGGCTCGACCCCGGCCACGGCGTCGAACACCGCGACCGCGCCGTCGAGGACGCGCAGGCTCCGCTCGACTTCGACCGTGAAGTCCACGTGCCCGGGTGTGTCCAGAATGTTGATCGCGTGGTCGCGCCACATCGCGGTCGTGGCAGCCGACGTGATCGTGATCCCCCGCTCCTTCTCCTGGACCATCCAGTCCATGGTCGCGGCCCCTTCGTGGACCTCGCCCATCTTGTGGATGCGGCCGGCATAGAAGAGGATCCGCTCGGTCGTCGTCGTCTTGCCCGCGTCGATGTGCGCCATGATCCCGATGTTTCGGGTCTTGTCGATCGCGATCGGACGCTCCTGCATCTTCAGTGCCACGTTCATCTCTTAGTACCGGAAGTGCGAGAAAGCTTTGTTGCTTTCGGCCATCCGGTGCGTCTCCTCTTTGCGCTTCACCGCCCCGCCGGTGTTCTGCGCAGCATCGAGAATCTCGAAGGCGAGCTTCTCAGACATACTCTTCCCGCCGCGCTGCCGCGCGAAACGGACGATCCAGCGGCGCGCGAGCGCCAGCCGGCGCTCCGGCCTGATCTCCACCGGGACCTGGTAGGTCGCGCCGCCCACGCGCCGGGGCTTGACCTCGAGCAGTGGCGTCGCGTTGCGCAGGGCCTGGTCGAAGACCTCCAGGGGCTCCTTCTTGGCCTGCTTACCGGCGCGGGAGAGCGCGTCGTAGACCACCTTCTCGGCAGTCGAGCGCTTGCCTCGGCTCATGACTACGTTCACGAACTTGGCAATCGCCTCCGACTGGTAGACGGGATCGGGCGCGACGATACGCTTGACAGGACGGTTGCGACGAGGCATCAGGCTGCCGCCTTGCCCTTTTCCCGCTTCGCTCCGTACTTGGACCGAGCCTTCTTGCGGTTCTTGGTACCGGCCGTGTCGAGCGTGCCGCGAATGATGTGGTAGCGGACGCCCGGCAGGTCCTTGACGCGGCCACCGCGGATCAGCACCACCGAGTGCTCCTGCAGGTTGTGGCCGATGCCGGGGATGTAGGCGGTGACCTCGATCCCGGTCGTTAAACGAACGCGGGCCACCTTGCGGAGGGCCGAGTTCGGCTTCTTGGGGGTCTGGGTGTAGACGCGCACGCAGACGCCCCGCCTCTGCGGTGAACCCCGCAGCGCGGGCGCCTTAGACTTCGCTCTGGCCGCCTTGCGCCCAAGACGGACCAACTGCTGGATGGTTGGCAAACGTTTCTCCGAATGGCGGTTTGATTCCCACGCGGCAATAGCCGATTGGGCGACAAGCGATGAGTATACCCAAATCCCATTACTTCGAAGCCCAGCCGGCCGTCGCCTCCCGGCGGCGCACGGTCCGGTTACGGCTCGGTCCGCTCGATCTCACGCTGGAGGCTGACCGGGGGGTTTTCGGCTCCAAAGCGGTCGACCTGGGGACCATGGTCCTGCTCCGAGAGGCGCCTCCGCCTCCGCAGGCGGGCGAGCTGCTCGACCTGGGGGCCGGTTACGGGCCGATCGCGATCGTCCTGGGCAAGCTCGCCCCCGGCGCTCGGGTCTGGGCGGTAGACGTCAACGAGCGGGCGCTCGAGCTGGCCCGCTCGAACGCGGAGGTGGCCGGCGCCGCCAATCTCACTGTCTGCCCTCCAGACGAGGTGCCCGACGAGGTCCGGTTTGAGGCGATCTACTCCAACCCGCCCGTGCGGGTCGGCAAGGGGCCCCTGCACAGCCTGCTGCTCCGGTGGCTCCCTCGACTGACGCCGACCGGGGCCGCCTACCTGGTGGTGCAGCGAAACCTGGGCGCCGACTCGCTCGCCAGGTGGCTGGCGGAGCAGGGTTTCGCGGTCACGCGCCTGAAGTCGAAGAAGGGCTACCGGGTCCTGGAGGTGAAGCCCGGTCTTAACAGGCTGGGTTGACTCGGGATTTCGAACGATCCAGGATCAGCCCAGGTTCGGCCGGCGGGGGAGGGCCCGGCAAGAAGAAGGGAGGGCCCCCAAGTAGGTATGTCCCTAGAACTGCCCCGCGAAATGGCACGCCGCGGCCTGGTCGCGGGCGCCGTGCGGCTCGAGGGGCGGCTCGACCTCGGAGCACACCCCCGGCACGCGGGCGATCGGGCACCGTGGGTGGAACCTGCACCCCGACGGAGGGTTGACTGGCGAGGGGATCTCCCCCTTCAGGCTGATCGGCGCCCGCTCTCTCTCGACCACCGGGTCGGGCACCGGGATCGAAGACAGCAGCGCCTTCGTGTACGGGTGCTGTGGCCGGTCGTAGATGTCGTTCCGGTCCGCGGTCTCGACCACCTTGCCCAGGTACATGACCGCGATCCGGTCCGAGAGGTGCCGCACCACCGCGAGGTCGTGCGCGATGAACAGGTAGGTCAGGTTGAACTCCCGCTGCAGGTCCTGAAGCAGGTTGATGATCTGGGCTGCGATCGACACGTCGAGGGCCGAGACCGCTTCGTCGCAAACGATGAACGACGGGTTGACCGCCAGCGCGCGCGCAATCCCTATGCGCTGCCTCTGCCCGCCCGAGAACTCGTGCGGGTACCGGTTCGTGAAGTTGGGGTTCAAGCCCACGAGCCGCAGCAGCTCCTGGACGCGCCGCCGCCGTTCCCCCAGCGTTCCGATCGAGAAGTTGTCCAGCGGCTCCTGGAGTATGTCGCCGACCGTCATGCGCGGATCCAGCGATGCAAACGGATCCTGGAAGATGATCTGCATCTTCCGACGCACCCGGCGCAGCCTCGCGCCGCGCAGGCGAGTGATGTCCTGGCCGTCGAACGTGATGTGGCCCGCGGTCACCGGCAGAAGGGCAGTCACCAGGCGCGCCAGCGTCGATTTGCCGCAGCCCGACTCACCGACCAGGCCGAGCGTCTCGCCGCGCCGGATCTCGAGATCGACCCCATCCACCGCCCTCACGGCCAGTCCGCCGAAACCTCCGATCGGGAAGTGCTTGTACGCACCGTCGATCCGGACCAGGACTGGGTCCGCTCTCGCGGCGGTGGCGGGAAGTCGCTCAGCCGCCTGCATTGCCCTGCACCTCCCCCACCGGTGCCTTCAGCTTTTCGGCCGCCTCCTTGGAGAGGGCACTCGCCTTCGCGGCCTCGACGCTCTCGTCCTTGACGTTCCGCATCAGAACCCAGCAGCGGGCGACCTGGTTCAACCCCACCTCGCTGAGCGACGGCTCGGGATCGGTCTGGCACTTGTCGATCACGAAGGGGCAGCGTGGATGGAACTTGCACCCGGGGGGAGGGTGCGACAGGTCTGGCGGCAGGCCCCGAATCGAAACGAGCCTGTCCTTGCGGGCTTCGTCGACCCGCGGCACCGACCGCAGCAGCGACCATGTGTACGGGTGCTGGGGGTTGTCGAATATCCGCTCGACCGGACCCTCCTCCACGATCCTGCCCGCATACATCACGATCACCCGCTGGCACAGGCTCGCGACGAGGGCCATGTTGTGCGTGATCAGCATCATGGCGGTGCCCAGCTCGCGGTTGAGCTGCTTCATCAGCTGGATGATCTGCGCCTGCACCGTCACGTCCAGGGCCGTCGTGGGTTCATCCGCGATCAGCAGCGACGGTTCGTTGGACAGGCCCATGGCGATCATCGCGCGCTGCCGCATGCCGCCCGAGAACTGGTGCGGATAGTCCTTCACGCGCGATTCGGCGGCGGGTACGCGCACCCTCTTCAACAGCTCGACGACCCGCCCGCGGGCCAGCGTCGCGGTGAACCGCTCGTGCGCTGTCATCGCCTCTTCGATCTGGGCCCCGATCTTGGTCACCGGGTTGAGCGACGTCATCGGGTCCTGGAAGATCATCGCCACGTCGTTGCCGCGGAAGTCGCGGATCTCCTCGTCCGTCATCTTGGTGACTTCCCTGCCCCGGAAAAGGATCCGGCCGGAGGTGATCTTCCCCGGGTCCGGCACGAGACGCAGGATGGACAGCGCGGTCATCGTCTTGCCGCACCCGGACTCCCCCACGACACCCAGCGTCTCTCCGGAGTCGACGTGGAAACTTACGCCGTCAACGGCACGCACCACTCCCCGGGACGTGAAGAACTGCGTGTGCAGGTCTTCGACCTGTAGCAGCGTCTGTGCCAATTCGGCTGCAGAACCCTAAAGGAAGCTAGCGGCGCATTCGCGGGTCGAGGGCGTCCCGCAATCCGTCGCCGACGAAGGTGAAGGCCAGCAGCGTGAAGCCAATCGCCAGCGCGGGGAAAACGACCGAGGTCGGGTTGGCGTAGATCGCCTCGTATCCGTCAAACACCATCTGGCCCCAGGTCGGTGTGGGCGGCTGGATGCCGACACCGAGGAAGCTCAACACCGCCTCGAGGAAGATGGCGTTCGGGATCCCGAAGGTCAGGGTGACGATGATCGGGCCCAGCGAGTTGGGGAGCAGGTGTTTGAGGATCAACTTGGCGGGCGGGCTGCCCGAAGATCGGGCTGCCTCGATGAACTCCTTCTCCTTGATGGAAAGCACCTGACCGCGGACCAACCGCGCGAGGCCCACCCAGTTGACCAGCGCGATCGCGCCGAAGATCGTGAGCAGGCTCGGTCCAAAGACCGACACCACCACGAGCACAAACAACAGGTCGGGAAACGCATACCAGATGTCGGTGAACCGCATGAGCAGGTTGTCGATCCGGCCGCCGAAGTAGCCTGCGGTCAATCCGATCAAGAGGCCGATGGGCAGGATGATGCCCTGGACAAGGATGCCGACGGCAAGCGAGACCTGGCTGCCGAAAAGCAGGCGGCTCAAGGTGTCTCGGCCGAGCTCGTCGGAGCCGAAAGTGAACCCGTTTTGGCCGGGAGCCGCTTCGATGTAGTCGACGTTCTGCTTCACCGGGTTGTGGATGATGCCCAGGTGCACGAGCAGCGGGGATCCGAACGCGATCAAGACGAGGAGCCCGACCAGCACCGCGCCGGCGATCGCCAGCCGGTTGCGGCGGAACCTCTGCAGCGCATCGCTCCACAGGCCGATCTGTTTCTCGGGGACTTCCCACGCGCTCAGCTGCTCGACAGTCGCTGGAATCGCCACTTAAGTCAGCCTCACCCGGGGGTCGATGAAGACATAGGCGACGTCGACGATGAGGTTCGCGACCGCGATGACCAGTGAGAAAAGCACGGTGGTGCCGAGGATCATCGGGTAGTCCCGCGACTCGATCGCGACGACAAAAGCCCGGCCGATGCCTGGGATGCTGAACACCGTCTCCACGATCACCGAACCGGTGACAAGGAACGCGAAGGTCGGCCCCAGCGTCGTGACGACCGGAATCAACGAGTTCTTCAGGATGTGCCTGACGACAACCAGGCGCTCGGGCAGCCCCTTCGCCCAGGCAGTCCGCACGAAGTCCTGGCGGATGGTCTCGAGGGTGCTGGCGCGAGTGAGGCGGGCCGTGTAGGCGATCGGAAGCAGCGCGAGCGTGATCACCGGCATGATGAGGTGATCGTCCAGGCCGAATCCGGCCGCTGGTAAGAAGAAATTACCGCCGGTCGCCTTGTACGTCAGGACGGCAAAGACCACCACCATCAAGGCACCGACCACAAAGTTCGGAAACGATGCGGCGACAGTGGCGAAACCCATGGTTATGTAGTCGATGCGCGTGTTCTGGCGAAGCGCCGCCAGCACGCCCAGGCCGACGCCCACCGGAACGATCAGCAGGAACGCGAGCGCTCCGATGGTCGCGGTGTAAGGCCAGCTCTCGAGCAGCAACCCGGATACCGTCTTGCCCTGGTACTGGTACGAGAGGCCGAAATCGAAGTGGATGACGCTCCAGATGTAGAGCGTGAACTGCTCGGTGACCGGCTTGTTCAGGCCGTACCTGATGTTCAGGTTGTTGACGACCGTCTGGGAGAGCTGGCGGCCACCGTTCTTGTCCCAGGGACTGCCGGGCGCCAGGTGCATGAGCGTGAACGTGATCAGGATCACGAAGAACAGGATCGGCACCATCCAGAGGAATCGCCGCACGATGAAGATCGTGAGGCTGCCCGCCCTGGTGCTCGTGATCGCCGTCACCTGAGGAGGCAGCAGGGCGCCCCGCACGGGACGCCCTGCTGTTAATGCCAATTCGCTCTTTTCCTTTACGAGTGCTGTGTGATGTAAGCCGTGTTGTACCTGCCGTCGCCAGGCAAGTTCTGGTCGTCGGTCGTGGTCACTGTAAGGCCCTGCACGTACGGCTTGATGAGATCGTACTCGTACGGCTGGTACATGAATGCGACCACTGCGTTGTCGACGAGAAGCTTCTGGGCCTGGGAGTACATCGAAGCGCGCTTCGATGCGTTGGACTCAGCGTCGGCCTTGCTCACCAGGTCATCGTATTTCGGATCGCTCACACAGCCCCAGTTCAGGCTGTGGCACGAGCCGGTCACGAAGATGTCGAACCAGTCCTGCTGGTCCGGGTAGTCGCTGATCCAGCCGTCGAGCCCGTAGATGTCGAACTGGCCCTTGCGGATGTCCCTCGTGACAGTCTTGCTGTCGATGACATCCAGCTGGATGTCGACGCCGAGGTTGGTTTTCCACTGGTCGTTGAGGAACTGGTTCAGCGTCTTGCTGCCCGTGCCGTTGCGGGTGAGGAGCTTCAGCTTCGCCACCGCGGCAGTCTTGCCCGAGTCGGCGAGCAACTTCTTGGCCGCAGCCGGGTCGAAGCTCTGCGCGTTGTCTGAAGTGTCGTATCCGTTCATGCCCTTGGGGATGAACGTCGAGAGGGACTTGCCGTTGCCGTGCTCGATGTCGTTGACCAGCTTGTCGCGGTCGATCGACTTCGCCAGCGCCATGCGGACGTTCTTATCGTCCAGCGGCGCTCTGGTCGTGTTCATCGAGATCCAGAACTGGCTGAGGGTCGGGATCAGCTTGGCTTCCTTGCTCAGCTTGGGGTCGCCACGCACGACGGTGACGTCAGCCAGGGGCACGCCGATGATGTCGAGCGCGCCGGTCTGGTACTGGGAGAACGCCGTGTTGCCGTCCGAGATCTCGTAGTAGGTGATGGACTGCAGGTGCGGCGCCGGTGCCCAGTAGTTGGGGTTCGGCACCAGCGTCACGTGGTCCTTGGACGCGATTTCACTGATCTTGTATGGCCCGTTGCCGATGATGGTCGACGCGTTGTTCGCGAATGCTTCTGCCTTCGTGGCGTCGGTCGAGGCGAACGGCCCACCGGCGGCCTGCTCGAGGATGTCCTTGCGCAGCGGGACCGCCATCCAGAGGGTCGCCACCCACTTGAAGTACGCGGCCGGGTGGTCGAGCTGAACGACGAAGGTCTTGTCGTCGGGCGCCGACAGTCCAAGACCGTTGAGGTACGCGTCGATTGCGCTGGCGCTGGAAACGTCCACGTTGCCGTAGTTGCTCGCGCCCTTGATCGTCAGGTCAAAGAACGGGTCGACGTAGCCTGCGGCCAGCGCGGGGTTGAGGAAGTGCTTCCAGCCATAGACCCAGTCGCTCGCCGTGACCGCCTTCCCGTCGCTCCACTTCGCGCCCTGGCGCAGGTGGAACGTGTAGGTCAGGCCGTCCGAGGAAACGTCGTAGCTCGTCGCGCCCACAGGCTCGATGTCGCTCGCGTCTGCCTTCGCTCGGAACAGGCTGTCAAACGTCTGAACCCCTACAGCTCGCTCATAGGTATAGGTCTGCTGGGTGGGGTCGAAGCTGTTTGGCTCGATGCTGTTGTTGGCGCGCAATATCTGCTGCGACGCGGGAGCCAGATTCGGGCCTGTCGTCCCACCGCCGCCACAGGCGGCTAGAAAAACCCCCGCTGTCGCGAGCGTTAACGCCCGTAACCGGAAACCTAAATGCATACGCGTCTTACCTCTCAGACTCATCCTGCAGCCTTCTTCCCGAGCGCGGGGCGAGAGTGCGCCGGCGGCAGGTCTTACTCACAGCCTCTGCGGCCGTATCGAATTCTGTTGTGGCCGACTCACAAGTGTCAAGTTGCATACACCTTATCCGTGCGAACGGCTGTTCGGGAATGGCCTTAACCGAGATCAGTGGGGGGAGATCGAAAGCTGCGTCGGAGCCAGCTCTCCCGGCCATTCGTCGATCGGCGAGGTGACCACGCCGCGGACGTAGGGCTGGACCAGGTACCAGCTCACGGTCTGCGCGAGGAAAGCCACGGGCGCGTCGCCCACGACCATCGACTGGGCCTGCAGATACTCCTGGTCCCGCCTGGCGGGCTGGATGTCGGTGCGCGCAACCCGCACGAAGTTGTCGTACTGCTGGTTCTGCCACAAAGAGACGTTGTTCGAGTTCGTCGTCAGAAAGATGTCGAACCAGTCCGCCTGGTCTGGGTAGTCTGCGGTCCAACCGCGGGGCCCGGTGATCTGAAACTGACCAGTGTCGAGACGCGAGGCCAGAGTGTTCGCGTCCAGCGCCTGAAGGTTGAGCTCGACGCCGAGGTTCGTCTTGAGCTGGTCGTGCACGAACTTCGCGGTCGCCTTGCCGAAGTCAGACGACTGGTCGTAGGAAAACGTCAACGACACCTGGTTGGCGGAGAAGCCGGAGGCTGCGAGCGACGCTCGAGCCTGCGCGACGTCGAACTTCTGCGTCGCCAGGCCTGCCGCGTACCCATGCATGCCCCTGGGAATGAACGTCTGGGCCGGCGCACCCTCACCCTGAAAGATCTGGGCGACGAATGCGTCCCGGTCGACCGCCTCGGAGATCGCCTGCCGCAGCTTGACGTTGTCCAGAGGCGGTGAGTCGACCCGAAAAACGATCCAGAACACGGTCAGGTTGGGTGTCTTGACCAGCTGGTGGCTCAACGTCGCGTCCGCCGCGACCGGCGCCGCCTGCGCCGGCTGCACGGCGATCTCGTCCAGCTCACCGCTCTTGTATCTGGTCAACGCGGCGGCGCCGTCGATCACGATCTCAAAATCGATCCGCGTGAGCGTCGGCTTGCCAGCCCAGTAGTAAGGATTCCGCTCGACCGTGATGTGGTCGTTCTTGACCATGTCCGTCACCCTGTAGGGGCCATTGGTCATGAGTGTGTCCGGGGTTGTCGCCCATTTGTCTCCGTTCGTCGCGACGACGTCCTTGCGGATTGGTGCTCCCGCGGGCATCGCGGCGAGCCACACGAAAGCCGGGTCCGGCCGCGCGAGCTGCACCTGGAAGGTGTAGTCGTCGACGGCTTTCAGGCCGAGCGTGGCGAGCGCGCCGTCGATTGTCTTGGCGTCGCGCTGCGGGTCCATCAGCGAAACTCGCTCTCCGTTCAGCACTGCATTCGCAAAGAGAGTCTCGTTGGGCGCCGCAAGACGAGGGTCGATGAGCCGCTGCCACGCGTAGACGAAGTCCGCCGCCTTGACCGGCGTGCCGTCCCAGTACCTGGCGTTGGTCCGCAGGTGAAAGACATAGGCGGTGCCGTCGCCGTTGACGTCGAAGCTCTGGGCCGCTGCGGGCGCCACACCGCTCAGGTCCGTGCTGGGTCTCAGCAGCGGCTCGGATATCGTGCGCAGGACGGCGCTCTCATAGGTGTACTGGGTCTGGCCTGGGTCGAGGGATGCGGGCTGGTCTTCGAGCATCACGCGCAGGACCTGGTCCTTGGCGAGCTTGGGCCCGACCGTGACCCCGGGCTGGCACGCCGCGCTCAAGACCAGACAGGCAAGCGACAGGGCGGCGGCGCGCCAGAGCCTTGAGCCTGGAGTCACGCCCTCATCTTAATCAGCGTCATGCGGTGGGCAAAAAAAGGAGGCAACCCTGGCGGGCGCCCCCTTGTGCACGTACCGTGACTTTAGCCCAAACCGGCCCGAAGCGCTACCCCTCAATCACCGCGACAGAGTCCGTCGCGGTCATAGCGGAGCCGCCCAGGCTGAAGCTCAGTCCCACCGAGTGATCCCCGACTGTTAGGGGATGGCTGAGGATCCGGAAGGATGCTACCCACGTAGTACTGTTCCTCTGCAAACACGAAACGTCTACTGGCACTGCCACGCCATCGAGCAGACCGGTCGCCGTGGGATTCGCTGCCAGGCAGTCTTCATTGCTGGCGAAACTCCCGGCTCGGACCCGAAAGAGGATCCACTCGCCCGTGGTGGCTTGCCAACCGCCCGCGCCGATGTTCACAAAGCAGATATGGAAGGCGCCGTCGTTGCCTGGACCGGGTGAGGGCGAAACGAACGACGGCGGGTGCGGCCCCGCCAAGCAGGGAAAGAACGAGATTTGGAAGCCCTGATCGATATCCCGCGAGTCGGCTGCCACCGGGTTTGCCATAACAAGCAAGCCGCATGCGGCTGCAACCACGCCAAGCGATCTTGAGAGTCGCATGACTTCCCCTCCTTGAATGGCAGGGGTATAGCTCCGATTGGGGTAGCTGTCAACGAAAAAGGGCCGGCCCGTGTGGGCCGGCCCAGGGTTACTGTCTAAACGCTTAGCGTTTCCAGGTCAATCGGCTCCTCCTCGAGGATCCGCGCCGCCTGTTCACGCTGCTTCTTGTAGTAGTCCAGGCCCGTGCCGGCCGGGATCAGCTTGCCGATGATCACGTTCTCCTTCAGGCCGCGCAGACGGTCGACCTTGCCGGAGATCGCGGCCTCGGTCAGCACCCGGGTCGTCTCCTGGAACGACGCCGCCGACAGCCACGAGGTGGTGTTCAACGCGGCCTTGATCAGCCCGAGCAGGACCGTCTGCGCGGTGGCGGGTTCGCCGCCCTCCGCCAGCGCCCGGGCGTTGGACTCTTCGTACTCCCACTGCGAGACGATCTCGCCGGGAAGCAGGCCCGTGTCGCCCGCCGAGTCGATGCGGACCTTGCGCATCATCTGCCGGACGATCACCTCGATGTGCTTGTCGTTGATGTCGACACCCTGCGACCGGTAGACCTTCTGGACCTCGTCCACCAGGAACGTCTGCACCGCCTCCTTGCCCAGGATGTGGAGCAGCTCCTGCGGTGAGATCGAGCCCTCGGTGATCTGCTGGCCGGCGCGGATCACGACCTTCTGTCCGTCGCGCCGGTCGAGCTCCGGCCGGATGCGGACCTGGTGGGGGATCGGGTACTCGCGCACCTCCTCATCCACCGTGCGGACCGTAATCTCTTTCGGCCCCACCGCGACCTTGCCGGCGTGCCGTGTCCTGATGGAGTTGGCGCCCTTGGGGTCGTGGGCCAGCTCCTGGCCCTCCATGACGTCGTCGCCCGTCTTGACGAGCGCCACAATCTTCGCCGCCAGCGGGTACGAGACGTCGAAGTCTTCTTTGGAAGTCACCCGCACCTTGCGCGAGCCTTCCTGGCGGATGATCTCGAGCTCGCCGTCGATCTCGGCGATGATGGCCTTGCCTTTCGGGATGCGAGCCTCGAACAGCTCCTCCACGCGGGGCAGGCCCTGCGTGATGTCCACGCCGGCGACGCCGCCGGTGTGGAACGTGCGCATGGTCAGCTGTGTACCCGGCTCGCCGATCGACTGCGCCGCGATGACGCCCACGGCCTCACCGATCTCGACCAGCTTGCCCGTCGCCAGGTTCCGCCCGTAGCACGTGCGGCAGACGCCCTCGCGCGCTTCGCACACCAGGACCGAGCGCATCTTGACCGGGACGCCGGCCTGGATGATCTGCCGCGCGACCTCATCGTTGATCGACTGGCCGGCCGGCACGAGCACCTTGCCGTTGACGGAGACGTCCTCCGCCGCAACGCGGCCCGCGACCTTCTCGAAGATCGGCTCGTTCTTGGCCCGCTCCGGCGTGATGTCGCGGATCCAGATTCCGTTGGTGGTGCCGCAGTCCTCGACGCGCACGATCACGTCCTGCGCGACGTCGACCAGGCGGCGGGTCAGGTAGCCGGAGTCGGCGGTGCGGAGCGCGGTGTCGGCGAGACCCTTGCGCGTGCCGTGCGTCGAGATGAAGTACTCGAGCACGGTCAGGCCCTCGGTGAAGTTGGCCATGATGGGCAGGTCGATGATCCGCCCGGTCGGGTCGGCCATCAGGCCGCGCATTCCCGCCAGCTGGCGGATCTGCTGGATGTTGCCGCGGGCGCCCGAGCCCATCATCATCCAGATCGGGCTGAACTTGTCGAAGGCGACCTCGGTCTGGTTGCCCACATCTTCGTAGGCCTTCTGCCAGAGCTCGATGACCTTGCGGTAGCGCTCGTCCTCGGTCATGACGCCGCGCCGGTACATCCGCTCGACGTCGGCCACTTCCTTTTCCGTCTCGCGGATCGTCTGCCACTTCGTGTCGGGGTGCGGGATGTCCATCGCGGACACCGTGATTCCCGCCTGGGTGGCGTAGCGGAAGCCGAGCCGCTTGATGTCGTTGACCACGCTTGCCGTGACGTCGCTGCCGTACAGGCGGTACAGCTCGGCCACGAGGCCGCGCAGCAGTTTGCGGTCGAAGTGCGCGTTCTGGAACGGCAGCGGCTCCATGCTCTCCTCGTCCATCGGCTTGCGGCCGACCGGCAGCGGCTGGTTGAAGACCACGCGGCCGGCGGTCGTGACGATGGCCTCGGAACCGATTCGGACTCGGACCCACTCCTGAAGCTTTACGACCTTGGCCTCGAGCGCGAGGAGCACCTCGTTCTCGGAGCTGAAGTTGCGCAGCTTGGAGGCATCGGTCGGCTGCTCGCCTCGCGTCGCGGTGAGCCAGTAGCAGCCCAGCACCACGTCCTGCGTCGGCGCGACCACCGGGTGGCCGTCCGCCGCGGACAGGATGTTCTGCGACGACATCATCAGGTTCTTCGCTTCGGCGATCGCGCCGCTGAACAGCGGAACGTGAACGGCCATCTGGTCCCCGTCGAAGTCGGCGTTGAACGCCGCGCAGACGAGCGGGTGGATCTGGATCGCCGAGCCTTCGACCAGTACCGGCATGAACGCCTGGATGCCCAGGCGGTGCAGGGTCGGAGCGCGGTTGAGCAGCACGGGGTGGTCGCGGATGACCTCGTCGAGGACGTCCCACACCTCGGTCCGACTGCGCTCCACCATGCGCTTGGCCGACTTGATGTTGGTCGTGTAGCCCTTGTTCACCAGCTCGCGCATGACGAACGGCTTGAAGAGCTCGAGCGCCATCTTCTTGGGCAGGCCGCACTCGTGCAGCTTCAGCTCGGGCCCGACCACGATCACGGAGCGGCCTGAGTAGTCCACGCGCTTGCCGAGCAGGTTCTGGCGGAACCGGCCCTGCTTGCCCTTCAGCATGTCGGACAGCGACTTCAGCTTGCGGTTCCCCGTACCGGTGATGGCGCGGCCGCGCCGGCCGTTGTCGATCAACGCGTCGACCGCCTCCTGGAGCATCCGCTTCTCGTTGCGCACGATGATCTCCGGCGCGCCGAGCTCGAGCAGCCTCTTCAGGCGGTTGTTGCGGTTGATCACGCGGCGGTAGAGGTCGTTGAGGTCGGAGGTGGCGAAGCGGCCGCCGTCGAGCTGGACCATGGGCCGCAGCTCGGGCGGGATGACCGGAAGCACTTCCAGCACCATCCACGTGGGGCTGGCGTTCGACTTGCGGAAGTCCTCCACGACCTTGAGGCGCTTGATCGCCTTCTGCTTGCGCTGTCCGCTGGAAGACTTCGACTCTTCGCGGAGACGGTACATCTCGGCCTGCAGGTCGATGCGAGACAGCAGCTCACGGACCGCCTCGGCGCCGATGCCGGCGCGGAACGCCCGCCCGAACCGCTCCTGGAAGTCGCGGTACTGCGTGTCGGTCAGGATCTGCTTGGCGTGCAGGGCCTCGAGGTCGGTGCGCGTCGCCTCGATCTCCTGCTGCAGCTGCTCGAGCTGGCCCTGGATACCCTCGCGCTCCGTTTTCGTCGCGCTTTCGATGGAGGCCTCGAGCGCCTTCTTGTCGGCGTCGAGCCGCTCCTTGGCGCGCTTCTGCGCGGCCTTGGTGTTGGCCTCGAGCTTCTCGACCTTCTCCTGCACCTTGGAGAGGACGCCGCGTGACATCTCGCGCGACATGAGGTCGCCCTTCTCGATCAGGGTCTCCTCATCGCCATTGACGCCGATCGTCATCGTCCTGCGCGATTTGGTGCCAATACCCGCCTTGATGTACTCGGTCGCCTTCTTGCCCTGGGTCGTCAGCCCGTCGACGGACTCCTGCAGCTCCTCTTCGAGCCGTGAGACCTCGGTGTCGACCTCGCCCTTCAGCTTCTTCGACTTGGCCTCGTGCTCCTGGCGCAGCTCGCGCGCCTTGGCGTCGATGTCCGCGCGAAGGCGGACTGCGCGCTCGTCCTTGTCCATGTTGAGGACGGCCAGCATGTCGTTCCGCACTTCCTCATGGACGTCGGTGACGATGTAGTTGGCGAAGTAGAGGATCTTCTCCAGGTTGCGCGGAGACATGTCGAGCAGCAGGCCCATCCGGCTCGGGATGCCCTTGAAGTACCAGACGTGGCTCACCGGCGACGCGAGCTTGATGTGGCCCATGCGCTCGCGGCGCACCTTGGACCGCGTCACCTCGACGCCGCACTTGTCGCAGATGATTCCCTTGTAGCGGTAGCGCTTGTACTTTCCGCAGTGGCATTCCCAGTCCCGCGTGGGACCGAAGATGCGCTCGCAGAAAAGTCCGTCCCTCTCGGGGCGGAGCGTGCGGTAGTTGATCGTCTCCGGCTTCGTGACCTCGCCGTGCGACCAGGACATGATCGTGTCGGGCGATGCCAGTGAAAGCTTCAGCGCGTCAAAGTTCTCTAGCTTCAACATTTACTCCGCGGAATCCTCCCCGAGCTCCTCTCGTTCAAGTGAGATTCCAAGGTCAAGGGGAATCTCTGGAATGTCCTCTTCGCTCAAAACAATCTGTCTTTCGTCCTCGCTCAGGATCTCCACGCCGAGCGCGAGACCTTCGAGCTCCTTGACCAGGACACGGAACGACTCCGGGATGCCGGCCTCGAGCGTGTTGTCGCCCTTGACGATGGCCTCGTACGCCTTGACCCGGCCCACGATGTCGTCTGACTTCACGGTCAGGATCTCCTGGAGAACGTGCGCGGCGCCGTACGCCTCGAGCGCCCACACCTCCATCTCGCCGAAGCGCTGGCCGCCGAACTGCGCCTTGCCGCCCAGCGGCTGCTGGGTGACCAGGCTGTACGGACCTGTCGAGCGCGCGTGGATCTTGTCTTCCACGAGGTGCGCGAGCTTGAGCATGTAGATGTAGCCGACGGTGACCGGCTCGTCGAACTCGTCGCCGGTGCGGCCGTCGCGCAGCCGAACCTTGCCGTCCTGCGGCAGGCCGGCTTTAACCAGCTCACTGACGATGGTGGCCATCGGCGCACCGTCGAAGACGGGCGTGGCGACCTTGATGCCAAGCGTGTGCGCCACCCAACCCAGGTGCGTCTCGAGGACCTGGCCCAGGTTCATGCGGCTCGGCACGCCGAGCGGGTTCAAAACGATGTCGACCGGTGTGCCGTCCGGCATGTACGGCATGTCCTCCGACGGCATGATCCGGGCAACGACGCCCTTGTTGCCGTGGCGGCCTGCCATCTTGTCGCCGGCCGAGATCTTTCGCTTCTGAGCGATGTAGACCCGGACCATCTCGTTGATGCCGGGCCCGAGCTCGTCTTTGTTCTCGCGGGAGAAGACCTTTACGTCCACCACGATTCCGCGCTCGCCGTGAGGCACGCGCAGGCTCGAGTCGCGCACCTCGCGCGCCTTCTCGCCGAAGATCGCGCGGAGCAGGCGCTCCTCGGCCGACAGCTCGGTCTCGCCCTTGGGCGTGATCTTGCCCACCAGGATGTCGCCCTGCTGGACCTCGGCGCCGATGTAGACGATGCCGCGCTCGTCGAGGTTGCGCAGCGCGTCGTCCGCCACGTTGGGGATGTCGCGCGTGATCTCCTCGGGGCCGAGCTTGGTCTCGCGAGCCTCCGACTCGTACTCCTCGATGTGGATCGAGGTGTACATGTCTTCCTTCACTACCCGCTCAGAAAGCAGGATCGCGTCCTCGAAGTTGTAGCCCTCCCACGGCATGAAGGCGACGAGCACGTTGCGGCCGAGCGCCATCTCACCGTTGTCGATCGCGGGACCGTCAGCGAGGATGTCGCCCTTCTCCACGTGCTGTCCGGGCTTCACCACCGCGCGGTTGTTGAGGCATGTGCCCTGGTTGGACCGCGCGAACTTCTGCAGCGGGTAGTGCTTCTCGGGTCCGCCGTTGTCCGGCTTGACGACGATCTCGAAGATCGGCGTCGCGTGCACGTTTTTCATCTCTTTCGGGTGTGCGATGTCGACCACGGTGCCGGCGATGTCGGCGACGATCATCTCGCCGGAGTCCTTCGCCGCGTAGTACTCGACACCCGTGCCGACCAGCGGCGCGTCGGTGACGAGAAGCGGCACCGCCTGGCGCTGCATGTTGGCGCCCATGAGGGCGCGGCCGGCGTCGTCGTGCTCGAGGAACGGGATCATGGCCGTGGCCACCGACACGATCTGCTTCGGCGACACGTCCATGTACTGGATGTTGTGGATCTCTTCGATCTTGAAGTCGCCACGTGCCCGCGCCGGCACGCGCGCGTCTACAAATGTGCTTTCGGGCGTGAGGGCCGCGTTGGCCTGGGCGATGCCGTACATGTCCTCCTCGTCGGCGGACAGGTACTCGACCTCGGTGGAGACCCAGGGCACGATGTCGACCGAGGCGACGCGCGACTTGAGCAGCTTCTGGATCGTCTTGGCGTCGAGCGCCTCGTGGGCGGCCAGCACCTCGTTGCCCTTCGGGTCGACCGCGGCGCGGCGCAGCGTGCGCCCTTCGAGCTTCGGCGCGACCGCCTCGTTCAGCGCCACGCGGTTGTACACGCGGCGGAACGGCGTCTCGATGAAGCCGAACTCGTTGACCTTGGCGTACGTGGCGAGGTTGCCGATCAGGCCGATGTTCGGGCCCTCCGGCGTCTCGATCGGGCAGATTCGGCCGTAGTGGCTGTGGTGCACGTCGCGGACGTCGAATCCAGCGCGCTCGCGCGACAGTCCTCCGGGACCCAGCGCGGAAAGGCGCCGCTTGTTTGTCAGCTCGGACAGCGGGTTGTGCTGGTCCATGAACTGGGACAGCTGGCTCGAGCCGAAGAACTCCTTGATCGCTGCGACGACCGGGCGCGCGTTGATCAGCGACGCCGAAGTGACCGTGTGAGGGTCACTGATCGTCATGCGCTCCTTGATGATCCGCTCCATGCGGATCAGGCCCATGCGGAACTGGTTCTGGAGCAGCTCTCCCACCGCGCGGACGCGCCGGTTGCCGAGGTGGTCGATGTCGTCTGGGATCTGCTTCTCACGCGGCGCGTTGTTGAGCTCGATCAGCTTGCGCAGGAACGCGATGAAGTCGCCCTTCTCCAGGATGCGCAGCTCGCGCTGCCGGACCCGAGCGAGGATGTCCTCCTCATCGCGGCCGAGCCGCTTGTCGACCTTGTATCGGCCTACGCGGCCGAGGTCGAACCGGCGCGGGTTGAAGAAGAGGGACTGCAGCAGGTTGCGCGCGTTGTCCACGCTCGGCGGGTCGCCGGGGCGGACACGGCGGTAGAGCTCGAGGAGGGCGTCCTCGGTCTTGGTCGTGGTGTCCTTCTCGAGCGTCGACTCCATGTAGCGGTGCTCGGGGTGGTTGTCGACGTCGCCGAACAGTTCGTGAAGAGCGCGCTTCTGCGCCTCGCGGTCGTTCTCGGTGCCCTTGAGCTGGGGCAGCTCGAGGGCCTTGAGAAGGACGGTGACGGGAACCTTGCGCTTGCGGTCGATCTTGACGGTCAGCAGGTCCTTGGCCGAGGTCTCGATCTCCAGCCACGCGCCGCGGTTGGGGATGAGCTTGGCGCCGAACAGCTTGCGTCCCGTGTTTGGGTCTTCGGCCGCGGTGAAGTACACGCCCGGCGAGCGCACCAGCTGCGACACGACGACGCGCTCGGTGCCGTTGACGATGAAGGTCCCCTCGTCGGTCATCATGGCGAAGTCGCCCATGTAGACCTCGGACTCCTTGATCTCGCCCGTCTCCTTGATGGTGAGACGGGTCCGGATGCGCAGCGGCGCCGCGTAGGTCATGTCGCGGTTGCGGCACTCTTCGACCGAGAACTTGGGCTGGCCGAACTCGTAGTCCAGGAACTTCAGCTCGAAGTTCTTGCCCGTGTAGTCGGTGATCGGGTTGATTTCGTCGAAGAGCTCACGCAGACCGTCGGACTTGAACCAGTGGAACGACTCGAGCTGCGTCGCGATGAGGTCTTTGAGCTCGACCAGGTTCGGGATGCGGCCATAGCTGAGACGCGCGGGTGCTCTCATCTCTGAGATCAATTCGCTACTCCTTCCAGGAAAAAGGGCGCGCTCAGTTAGAGGGCTTCGTGAGCGGCCGGGACGTGCACAAACGGCGAGTATACGACAGATTACCCCTCTTCAGGGGCGCTTAAACACGACGAGGCGACTGGCCGCCTGGCCGAGGATTTCCGGGCACTATACCACCACATGTGAGTGATGTCCTCCCCATTCATGGGGAGGTGGCTCCTCCCCACCTGTGGGGAGGTGGCGCGGAGCGCCGGAGGGGCAGCGCCGGAGGGGCAGCGCCGGAGGGGCTGGGGTAGCCTTGTTCGATGGCTGATTGGGGAGCCTTGCGGGCCGAATTTCCTCTCCTCGAGCGCTACATCTACTTCAACGCCTGCTCGCTCGGTCCTCTTCCCCGCCGCGGCCGAGCCGCCCTGGCCCGATACGGGCAGGACTGGGACGAGCAAGGGACCCCGGTCTGGTATTCGACCTGGCTGCCGCTGCTCGCGCGCTTTCGGGAGAAGGTCGGCGAGCTGCTGCGCGCGCCGGCCGGCTCGACCGCGATCGCGCCCTCGGTCTCGGTCGCGCTGACGACGCTTGCCACCGGGCTGCCCCTGCCCAGGGGGCGGAGCAAGGTGCTCATCGGTGAGCTGGACTTCCCGACCATCGGCCACCAGTGGCTATCCCGACCTGAGTTTGAGGTCGAGTTCGTGCCGAGTCGAGATGGCATGACGATCCCGCCCGAGGCCTTCGCCGAGCGGATCGACTCCCAGACGGCCCTTGTCGCGACGACCCATCTCTTCTACACGACCGGTTATCTGCAGGACGTGCGGGCGATCGCCGACGCCGCCCACGCCGCGGGTGCGCTGTGCCTGATCGACGGCTACCAGACGTGCGGATGCGTGCCGCTCGACGTGTCGGCGATGGACTGCGACGCCTTCGTGGGCGGCTGCCTCAAGTGGGTCAGCGGAGGCCCGGGCAACGCGTTCCTCTATGTCCGGCCCGAGCTGATACCGCGCGTCCGCCCGCAGGGGACGGGCTGGTTTGCGACTAGAGACCCTTTTTCCTTCACCCTGCAGGAGCTCGTGTTCGCGGACGACGCCCGCCGGCTGGAGACGGGGACCTGGGCGATGGCCTCCCACTACGCCGGCCTGGCCGGCCTGGAGTTGATCCTCGAGGTTGGCGTCGCCAACATCCAGGAGAGGCTGCGAGACCTGACCGACCGCATCCTCGAACGCTGCGACGAGGCAGGCGTCAAAACGTTCACGCCCAGGGAACGCTCGCGAAGGTGCGGGATCGTGACGCTCGAGTCCGAGCATCCGGAAGATGTGGAGGCGAAGCTGCACGCCGCCGGGGTGATCGTCGACTCGCGACCCGGACGAGTCCGCCTGTCACCCCACTGGTGCGTGACCGAGGAGGAGCTGGAGCGCGGCATGGACCTCGTGTTGCAGCACGTGCAGGCCGCCGCCGCGCGGCGCTAAACAAGCCGGATTCCGCATCTCTGACGCCGGCCGTGCGCTAAACCCGCGCGCCAAACGCACGTCTGACGCCAGACGTGCGGAATCGGAAGCGCTGGTCCTCTACTTCAGCTCTGCTGTCGCTCCGGCTTCCTTCAGCCGGGCCACCGCCTTCTCTGCGTCGGCCTTCGCGACGTTCTCGAGCACCGGCTTCGGCGCGGCGTCGACCAGGTCCTTGGCCTCCTTGAGGCCGAGCTGGGTCAGCTCGCGGACCGCCTTGATCACGTTGATCTTGCTGTCGCCGACCGCGGTGAGCGTCACCGTGAACTCGGTCTGCTCCTCTTCGGCTGCGGCCGCTTCGCCACCGGCCGCCGGCCCGGCCACCGCGGCCACCGCCACGGGCGCCGCCGCCTTGATACCGAACTCGTCCTCGATGGCCTTCACGGCCTCGACGACGTCGAGGATGCTCCAATCCTTCAAAGCCTCGACGAACTCTTTCGGGGTGATCTTGGTCGCCGCCATTTATGCCGCCTCCAGTTTGTGCTTGTACGCGTCCAGCACTCCGAGGAGCTGCTGAAGCGGTGTTTGCATGATTCCGACCAGCTGGCCAACCGGGGACTGCAGGGTGCCCAGCAGCTGGGCGATGAGCGTTTCGCGCGACGGCAGGTCGGCCAGCTGCTTGACCTGGTCTGGCGTGAAAACGCGGCCCTCGACGAGCCCGCCCTTGACGTCGAGCTTCAAGCGGCTCGCGCGCACCCATTCGTTGATGAGCTTCGACGGCATCGCAAGGTCGTCGTAACCGAACGCGATCGCCACGGGGCCTTCGAGCTCCTGCTGGAGTGCGGGCACGCCGGCGGCTTCCGCGGCGCGCCGGGCGATCGTGTTCTTGACCACGCGATACTCCACGTCGCCGCCGCGAAGCTTGCCGCGCAGCTCCTGGATCTGACTCACGGTCAGGCCGCGGTAGTCGGTCAGCACCGCGACCTTGGCCTTTTTCAGCTTTTCCGCCAGCAGCTCGACCTGCTCGGCCTTCTGCTCCTTGCGCGCTCTCGGCAAATGAAAAATCCTCCCTGCCCGCGAAAAGTTCGAGGCAGGAAGGATCGATGCGTCCTTCACTTACGAATTGCCTCGGTAGGAAATTAAGCGGCTCGCGCCGCACCTACGGTCTAGGGCAGAACCGAGATTATACGGAAGTCGCTTTTAACCAATCTTCGCGCAGCACCTCGGTCAGGATGTGGTCGCGCCATTGGCCATCGACGAACTGGTCCTGCCGCCAGCGGCCCGCCTCGCGATAACCTGCGGCCGTCTGAGCCCGGGCGCTGGCTTCGTTGCCCTCCAGGTACGCAGACTTGAGCTTGCGCAGTGGAAGCTGCGTGAAGGCGTACGCGCACCGCAGCTGCATTAGCTCGCGACCCAGGCCTTTGCCCCAGACCGACTTGTCGCCGATGATCGTGCCAGTCCGGCCGGAGCCGTTTTTCCAGTCGATGTCCACGATCCCGGTGTTGCCGACGGCCCGTCCCTCGAACTCGATCACCCAGATCACGACGTTGGGATCACGGCCCATTCGCTCGATCCACTCCTTCTCCTCCTCGAGCGTCGGTGGATGCTGCCGTTTCAGATAGCGGGTCACCTCAAAGTCTTCGAACCAGGTGATCATCAGGGCAGCGTCGTCCGACTTGGGCGGGCGCAAGCGGACGACTTTGCCCTGGAGGACCGGCCCGTACATGGCCGGTAAGGCTAGCTCGCGATGTGCAGCTTGGCTGCTTCCCTCACGTCGACCGGCACGGACGGCCCCTGCGTCGAGACCAGATAGAAGCTCCGCAGGTACTGGCCCTTTGACGAGGACGGCTTGTTGCGGATCAATGCATCCACCAGGGTGGACAGGTTCTGGTGCAGCTGCTGCTGGTCGAACGACACCTTGCCGATCGGCACGTGCACGATGCCGAACTTGTCGGTCCGGAACTCGACTTTGCCACCCTTTGCCTCGCGCACGGCCCGGGCGACGTCGTTGGTGACCGTCCCGGACTTCGGGTTCGGCATCAGGCCGCGCGGGCCGAGGACCTTGCCAAGGGGTCCCACCTTCGACATGATGTCCGGGGTCGCGATCGCGGCGTCGAAATCGGTCCAGCCTTCGGAAACACGCTTGACCAGGTCGTCGCCGCCGACCGTGTCCGCCCCGGCCTCCTGCGCCTCTCGCGCCTTCTCCCCCACCGCGAACACGGCAACGCGCACCTTCTTGCCCGTTCCGTTGGGCAGCACCACCGAGCCGCGCACCATCTGCTCGGCATGGCGCGGGTCGACGCCGAGCCGGATGTGCGCCTCGACGGTGGCGTCGAACTTCGAGATCGACGTCTCGCGGACCATCTGGCACGCAGTCTCGGGATCCAGGCCGCCGCTGCCGTTGCTGCTGACCGCGGCCTCGACCTTCTTGGCGGCCTCGATGTACTTCTTTCCCCTCTTCTTCGGCATCTGGGCCTACTCCACCACCTCGAGTCCCATCGACCGAGCCGTGCCCTCGATCATCTTCATCGCATGCTCGGAGTCGTAGGCGTTGAGGTCCTTGCCCTTTACGTCGACGATCTGACGGAGTTGCTGCCGCGTCACGCTGCCGACCTTCTCGCGGTTCGGCTTGGCCGAGCCTTTCTCGACTCCTGATGCACGCTTCAGCAGCTGGGCGGCGGGCGGCGTCTTGAGCACGAACGAGAAGCTGCGGTCCTCGTAGATCGTGATCAGCGCCGGCACGACGTCACCGGCCTGCTGAGCCGTGCGCTCGTTGTAGGCCTTGGTGAACTCCATGATGTTGATGCCGTGCGGGCCCAGGGCCGTGCCGACGGGCGGCGCCGGTGTGGCCCTGCCCGCCTGCAGTTCGAGCTTCAGCACCGCCCGGACCTTCTTCTTGCCCATACCTTTCTATATGCGCCGTTAGTGGACTTTCTCGACCTGCAGCAGGTCGAGCTCGACGGGCGTCTCGCGCCCGAACATGTTGACCAGCACCTTCAACTTGCCCTTCTCGGGGTTGATCTCGTCGACCTTGCCATGGAAGTCGGTGAACGGACCGTCCACCACCCGCACCGATTCGCCGACCTGGAACTCGACCCGGATCTTCGGAGCTTCCTGCCGCATCTGTTTCTGGATCGCCCGCACCTCTTTTTCCTGCAGGGGCACCGGGCTGTTGGCGGAACCCACGAAGCTGGTGACGCCCGGCGTGTTGCGGACGACGAACCAGGATTCGTTCGACATCTTCATCTTGACCAGGATGTAGCCGGGAAAGATCCGCTTCTGTACGTGGCGGCGCTTGCCGTCCTTGATCTCGATCTCGTCTTCCATCGGGACGAGCACCTGCAGGATCTTGTCCTGCATGTCCATCGACTCGATGCGCTTCTCGAGGTTCTTCTTGACCTTCTCCTCATGCCCCGAGTACGCGTGGACGACGTACCACTGCGCGTCTTCGTCGGGCGACGTGGCCGGGCTCTTTTCGACCGCCATCAGTGCACCCCGTTGTTGTAAAGGGTCCGCCTGGCGGCCTCGGCCAGGACGTAGTCGGTGCCGCCGATGAAGATCCCGAGCAGGATCACGGTGAAGATCACGACCAGCGTGTAGCGGTACAGCTCGCCGGGGGTGGGCCACACCACCTTGCGCAGCTCCTCGATGACGTCGCGCATGAACTGGCCGATGCCAGGCTGCTGCGCCCTCGGCTCTTCTCGCTTCCGTGCTGTTACTGCCATCGACTGTTACTTGGTCTCCCTGTGGAGTGTGTGCTTATGGTCCCACTTGCAGTACTTGGTGAGCTCGATCCGGTCGGGATCGTTCTTCTTGTTCTTCAAGGTGGTGTAGTTCCGCCTTTTGCAGACGGTGCAGGCGAGGGTGATGACTTCTTCCATGCTTGGCTCTTTGGCGGGAGAAAGAAAAAAGCCTAGGTTCCCTAGGCGCTGTCAATAGTAGCAGACGATCTCGCGGGCCCATTGACCGAACGGCCGGAAAGGGCTATAAGGCGCTCGTACCGACCGCCCGGTCACCGAGGAGAGGAAGCATTGCTGGGGTACAGGCGCCTTTTTGCCGCTGCCACTGTCTGCTGTGCCGTCGTCTTGGCGAGCTCGAGCGCGGTTGCCGCCGGAGGCAACCCCGGCCGGACGCTCGCTCCGCCGCCGGATCCATATACCGCGCTGCTGTGTGGCGCCGCCGTAGGCGATGTGACTGTCTCCGTAGACCTCGATACCTATCGGTCTTACGTCAAGACGTACACCATGAGCGACGGCAGCGTCAGACTCAAGTTCAACGGGTTCCAGGCAGCCACGGTGCAAGGGAACGGCAAGACGCTGCATTTCAACATCAGCGGTCCGGGAACCGTCTTGATCAATGGGAACACGTTGGTTGCCCTGATCGGCACCGGCCACGGCCTGTACATAGGCCCGCCGGGGACGACGCAGCCAGGCCTGTTCCTATACACGGGCCAGGTCGTATTCGCAGTCGAGCCGAGCGGGAACGCAATCGTCGTCAGCCATACGGGAAACGTGACGGACATCTGCGCGCTCCTGAGGTAACCCCGATGGCCCGGTCCAGCGCGGACCCGGCCATATGATTCGATTGATGCCCGCCACCCCGATCGCCGTGTTGCACGGCGACCAGACCGGCGAGGAGCTGCTGAAGGAGGCCCTCCGGCTGCTTGATCCGGGGGTGCTCGGCCTGCCCGTCGAGACACGGGACTTCGACCTGTCCCTTGAAGAGCGACGGCGGACGCGCAATCAGTGCGTGCTCGACGCGGCCGAGGCCCTCCGCCAGTTCGGCTTCGGGATCAAGGCGGCGACCATCACACCCGAGGGCGCGCGCGACGTGGGGAGCCCGAACGCGATCCTGCGCAAGCAGATCGACGGCAGGGTCATCGTCCGGACCGGCCGGCGCATCCCCGGCGTGCGACCGCTGGCCGGCGTGCACGCGCCGATCTCCGTGATCCGCATGGCGGTTGACGACGCCTACGGCGCCAGGGAGTGGCGCGAGGGTCACGACCTCGACGAGTGGGCGTTCCGCACGGAGAAGATCAGCCGCCGCACATGCCGGATCGTCGCGGACTACGCGTTCCGGCACGCCCAGCGCATCGAGGCGAAGGTGTTCGGCGGCCCTAAGTTCACGGTCAGCCCGGTGTATGAGGGGATGTTCAAAGAAGAGCTCGATGCCGCGGCCGAACGCCACCCGCAGGTCCGCTACGAGCCGCAGCTCATCGACGCCACGTACGCGCTCCTGCTGGCCACGACGGGCGAGGCGCTGGTCATCCCCGCGCTCAACCGCGACGGCGACACCCTTTCCGACCTCGTCATGCAGATGTTCGGCACCATCGCCGGCGCCGAGTCGACGCTGCTCGCGTTCGACGAGGCCGGCGCCGTCAAGGTCGCGATGACCGAGGCACCGCACGGGACCGCGCCCGCGCTCGAGGGAAAGAACATCGCCAACCCCATGGCGATGATCCTCGCGGTCGCCTCATTGCTCGGCTACATGAAGGGCGAGCCCTCACGCCGTGCCTCGCGCGCGATCTACGAGGCCGCGCTGGAGGCAGTCTCCGATGGCGTGCGGACCGCCGACCTCGGCGGCCAGGCCTCGACCAGCGACTTCATGGCTGACGTCATCCGCCGCGTCCGGACCAAGGTCGAGGTCTGGAGCGCGCTGGCCGACATAGAGAGATAGGTCCCTTCCCCGCTCGCCGGGGAAGGAGGCGCGGAGCGCCGGATGGGGAGAATTGAGCCTGCTTATGCGATATCTCGCGCTCGGTGATTCCTACACCATCGGGACCGGGGCTTCAGACGAATCGCACAGCTGGCCCTCGATCATCGCCCGGCGCCTGAACGCGGAACTGACCAACCCCGCGGTCAACGGCTACACCACGCTGGACCTGATCCGCGACGAGCTCCCCTACCTCGAGCGGATCAAGCCTGGCCTGGTTTCGATCCTGATCGGTGTCAACGACCTGGTGCAGGGCCGCTCACCGCATCAATACCGGGACTCGCTGGCGCGAATCTATGACGCGGTCGGCGCGCTCGAGCTGCCGCGCCGCGTGGCAGCCATCTCGATTCCCACGTGGTCATACGTGCCGGCCGCGGCCGACTTCGGAGGCAAGGAACGGGTCGAGAGCGTGACCGGACTGTTCAACGCCGTCGCGAAGGGAGAGGCGCGCGCCCGCAGCTACATCTGGGTGGACATCAGCGAGGCGAGCACGTTGGGCATCGGCTCGCCAGAGTGGATCGCTTCCGACGACCTGCACCCGGGCGACGCCCAGTACGCGTTGTGGGCGGAAGCGATCTGGGCCGCGGTCGCCGACGACTGGGCTAGACCTTGATCCTCTTGAACGACTCCGCGTAGCGCAAGCCGGCCTTCTTGCCGATGTCCCGATGTCGCTTGCGCATGAACTTCTCGAGGTCCCAGGTGCGCCCTGGCTTCGCCACCTGGCTCTTGTGCTTGCGCAGCGCCTCGATCTTCCGGTCCAGGGTCGGCGTGATGTCGACCAGGTAGTCCCCTCGAGTCCAGAAGGGGATCCAGACCTCCTTCACTTCGTGCGGCTCGAAGCCTTCCTTCAGCAGCGAGCGAAAGGCGCGGGGGTTGCGCGAATCGGGGTATACCGCCGCCATCGTGGCCTCGCCCACCGCGAGGTGGTCCGGGTGCGATCCGCCCATCGGCGCGTCCAGCACGCGCCCCGGGATGTGCGTGATCACCAGCTCGGGCTTGTGCTTGCGGATCATCCGCACGATGTCGCGCCGGAGCTTGAGGTCGGGCGCAAGATGCCCGTCCTTGTAGCCGAGGAACTCGACGTTCTTGACGCCCAGCACCCTGGCCGCCGCCTTTTGTTCCTTCTGGCGGATCGCCACGAGCTCCGAGTCTTTCTGCTTGGGGTCCTCCCCGCCCTGCCTTCCGTCGCTGACGATCACGTACGTGACCTCCGCCCCGCTGTCCGCGAGGCGGGCCACCGACCCACCGGCGCCGAAGTCCGGATCGTCGGGGTGGGCGGATACGACCATCACCTTCTGGAATTTCGGAAGTCGCCCGTTGCTACGCGCGTTCGCCATCGCAAAAACGATAAGAGCTTTCGGGCTCTACCGTCTCACCCTTGCGGGCGCGTTCAACGATGCGAGTGGGATCGCGGCCTGGATCGGCTCCCACAGCGCGGTCAGCTGCTCGACGGTCAAGCGGGTGCGGACCGCGATCACGCGCCCGCCGAAGGCGGCGGCCTTCACCGCGGCCCATCCCCCACTCCCGGCCAGCCGCATCGGAACGGTGACCACCGCGCTCAGCGCAGCCGCCTCCTCGCCTGACCGCGCGGCTCCGTCCGCGACCGCGCTGGACAGCACGCTGGAGAGCGCATCCTCGATCTGCCACGGGCGCGCCAGCACGGCGCACTGGCTTGCCCCAAGCCGCCCCACCGCGGTGACGTAACGCGACACCATCGCGCCCAGCGACCTCGGGTTCGTCACCGGGATGGCCGAGGCGAACGGCGCGTATGAAGCGGCGAACTTGATCGGCGTCAGGTGGTGGCGGTGGACGAGCGCAGAGACCGCGTGCCAGGACGCCACGGCCTCGTCGTCGGAACGGCCGCCGAAGAAGTCGATCAGCGCCGTGCCCGCGTTGACCAGCGGCGCGACCGCCTCCTCATTGGCGTCGGGCGCGACCATCGCTATGCGCTGCCAATCGGTCTTTTCCAGCGCGGCCACCTTGTGCGCGAAACCGCCGCCGTTCAGCTCTTCGAAGGGGACCGACGGAGCGAACGGTGTCAGCACATCGCGAACCTGGTCGAGGTTGAGCCGGCCGTGCGACTCGAGCGCGAACCCCGCGCGCTCGACGGCGACGAAGGCCCGGCAGCGAAGGTAGGAATCGAGGTCCCGAGTGCCTTCGAGCATGGCGAGGATCGACCTGACCACTCCTGCCGGCTCCGCGGCCACCTCTCGGGTGACGCTCGAGACCAGCTTGCGGCGGTCGAGCACGCGCAGCCACTGGATCGGGCTCAGCTCGGTCACGCCCTTGATGAAGGCCGCAACCTCCCCGTGGTTGGGCCCGAAGACCGCTGGGGCTCTGGCCTGAACCGGTGCGGCGGCGACGGCACGGCTTCGCGGCGGTCGGGTGATGACTTTGATCGCCGTGTCGACGGCGGCGCGGACACGGTCCGTGGTGGGGACCTGCTCGACTTCGTCCAGCGCGGCCAGCGGGATCACCGGTTCGATTGGCGCCCAGAGCTCGGTGATCTCGTCCTGCGCCAGGTCGCCAAGCGCCCCCAGCACGCGACCGCCATGAACCGCGGTGCGCACCGCCGCCCACCCTGGGTCTCCTGTGAGCTGATGCGGGATCAGGGAGAGCGCCGTGATGGCCACTGCTTCCTCGCTCTTGACGTGCCGGTTCTTCGCGACCGCCTGGAGCAGCGCCCGCGAGGCGGCCGGCTCGATCTGCCAGCGTCTGGCGAGGGTCCCGTACTGCTCCTTGGTCAGCTTTTCGACGCGGGCGAGAAATCGACGGGTCTTGGGTTCGAGCACGTCGGAACCCGAAAGAGGGATCGAGGCCGCGAACGGCGCGTAGTTGACCGCGAACTTCAGCGCCGGCAGCTGCGAGCGCATGACGAGCGCCGTCATCGCCTGCCACGCGGCCACTTGTTTCTCCTCGCTCTTCTTGACCAGGGTGTCAAACAGCACCTCGCCGGCCCGCGCGATCGGCTCCGAGATCCTGGTGTCGCTGGTCCTGATCGCGGCCTGGATCGACCGGGCGGAGTCAGGAGTGCCCTCCTTGCTGACCGAGAGGACAAGACGGCGAACCGCCAGGACCTGCCGCCACTGCCACGGCGTCAGCTGCGCCGTCGCGACGATGAATGCTTCGACCTCGGCCGTGTGCGGCCCGAAACGGTGCGCGGCGTCATCGTTGGCTCTCTGGATGCGGCCGAGAAGACCGTGGGAGGCGGGCGCCACGGGGTTAATTCTGGGTCGCCGGGCTGCCCCGCGGCCCTCTATACGACCTCGACTTTCAGGAGGTTGGTCTGGCCGGGCCGGCCCACCGGGACCCCCGCCACGACCACCACCCGATCCCCCGGCCGGACCATGCCGCTCCGGAGGGCGGCCTCGGTGGCGTTCGAGATCATCTGGTCGGTGTCGCGGCCTGGGCTGACCAGCAGCGGGATGACGCCCGAATAGAGCGCGGTGCGGCGCAGCACCTCCGGGTGCGGGCTCGCGGCCACGACCGGCATGGGCGGCCGTGCCTTGCTGCACCGCAGGGCGGTGGTCCCCGACTCGGTGAACGCGATGATCACCTTGGCGTGGATCTCGGCGGCGGTCGCGGCGGCCGCATGTGCGATCGCGCTGCCGACCTGGCCTGGCTCGCGCCAGATCTGGCGGGCGCGCTCGAACGACGGATGCTTTTGCGCAGCCAGACAGATGCGCGCCATGGCGCGGACGGCTTCGACGGGGTGCGCTCCCACCGAGGTCTCCTGCGACAGCATCACGGCGTCGGTCCCGTCCCAGATCGCGTTCGCCACGTCCGACGCCTCGGCGCGTGTCGGCCGGTTCGACGTCACCATCGACTCGAGCATCTCGGTGGCGGTGATCACCGGGACGCCGGCGCGGTTGGCGCGGTCGATCACGTCCTTCTGTACCGCGGGCAGGTCACCCAGCCTCAGCTCCACACCAAGGTCGCCGCGGGCGACCATCACCGCGTCGGCCACCTCGAGGATCGCGCTGAGCTGGCGGATGGCCTCGAGCTTCTCCAGCTTGGCGATCACCGGAACGCTGCAGTTGAGCCCGTTGAGGTGCTGCTGACAGGCAAGCACGTCCTCCGGGCGGCGGACGAAGGACAGCGCGACATAATCCACGCCCAGCTCGACGGCGAGCTTGAGGTCGTCCAGGTCCTTTTCGGTCAGGGCGGGCATTGGCAGCGATCGCCCCGGCACGCTGATCCCTTTTCGCTCGCCCAGCAGGCCGCCGCGCACGACCGACGCCTCCGCCCGACCGTCCTGCACGGCGCGGACCGACAGCTCGATCCGACCGTCGTCCAGGAGCACGTGGTCACCCGGCCGCAACGCCTGGACGAGCTCCTTGTGACTGACCTCGATCTGGTTGGGCTCCTCGCGATGCCCAGCCACCAGGACGACCGGCCTTCCGCGGACCAGGCGCTGGAACGAGCTGTCGAGCGACCCGGTGCGGATCTTCGGGCCCTGCAGGTCGCCGAGGATCGCAATCGGACGCCCCGCGGCCTCCGCGGCTTCCCTGACGTTGGCCGCGGCCTCGCGGTGCGTCTGGGCGTCGCCGTGCGAGAAGTTCAGCCGCGCCACATCCATGCCGGCTCCGACCATCGCCCGCAGCACATGGGGCGAAGAGCTCGAAGGACCGATGGTGCAGACGATGCGCGTACGCCTGACCGGGCTCACTGGTATCGCTTCACGCGGCGAGTCATCTCGTTTTCGGCGTCGATCACGCGGCGTTCGAGCTCGAGCGCGCTGATCACCGCGCCGCCCGTGCCCCGCACGAGGTCGCGCTGGAACCTGTCTGAGGTGGCCACCGTGATGATGTCGCCCGCGTCACGCGCGGTGTAGGCGATTCTCTCGATTGCGTGGTCGGCGGAATGACCCTTGCGCGTAAAGATGACGCGTACCCCGTCCACCGTGTCTTCCGAGTTCGCCATCGCGCTGGAGTGATGCGCATCGAACACGACCGTGACCGACTCGCCGGTGACCATGCCGAGCACGGCAACACGCTCGATCAACCGGTCGCGCGCAGCCTCGAGCGTCGCTTCAGTCGTCAGCCGCTTCAACGACGGCCAGGCGTGGATGACGTTGTAGCCGTCGACGATGAGCCTCTCCATGCCGCTAGATAAAACGCATGTTGAGCAGCCCGATGCCTATCAGCTGCGGGTCGATGTTGGCCATAACCGCGAGCTGGAGGACCACTCCGAAGAATGCCTGGCGCACCGGCGCCACGAACCAGAGGACGATGAAAACTCCATAGAAGCCGAATGCGGCGAACCGCGTGGCGAAGTGCTGCACCGAGTTCGGTAGCCACGGCCGGATGATCCCGAAGCCGTCCAGTCCTGGCACCGGCAGGAGGTTCAGCACCATCGCCGAAGCCATGAAGAATCCGAGTGCGGCGAGGGCGGCAAAGAAGCTGACGTTGTCCGTCGTGATCAGCGCGCGAGGCCCTGCGACCGAAAACACCGCCGCGATGAGCAGTCCGCACAGCAGCGTGCCGGCTGGGCCTGCGAGTGAGACCGCAGAGCTCCACGCCCTCGTGCGCAGCGCCGAGTGGTTGATGTACACCGCACCGCCGGGCAGCGCGATACCGCCAATGAGCAAGAAGGCGACCGGCAGGATGATGCTCCCCAGGATGTTGTGGTAGCGCAGCGGGTTCAGGGTCAGGTAGCCCGCGCCCACGACAGAGCGATCGCCCCCCAGGTACGCGACCACTGCGTGACCGAACTCGTGGATGCAGAGCGAGATGATCCATCCCCCGATGACGAAGGCCGACGTCCAGAGGGGGACGTAGCGTGGCACGAGGTCGGTCCACAGCAAAGCGCCGGATCCTGCGGTCACTCCGACGACGGCGAGGAAGAAAGGACTGATGCTGACCACACCGCGCAATGACGGCCACGGCCGGCGGCGCAGGGCACGGTCGGGTGGCGGGGCGCTGTAGTCGCGCTGCGCGGCTTTGCTGCCGGTCTGCAGGTGGGTGCGCAGGTCGTACAGGCTCAGCCCCGCCTTCTGCAGCGCGGCGGCGGTCGCCGGCGAATCCGAGTAGAGCAGCGCGAGCAGCAGGTGGATCGAGTCGACCTGGTAGTGGCCGAGCACCTGGGCCTCGCGGCCGGCGTTGACCAGCAGCTGGCTGAGAGGGGGTGAGGCGCCTGGATCGCCGTCTAGCGGTACCTGCGCGGCGATTGCTTTGGGGTCGACGCCAAGCGCCCGGATCTCGCTGTCCGCCAGGCTGCCCGGCAGCTGCAGCGTCGCCTTCAGCACGTCGCTTGCGATCACCTGTTGCGATCCGCGCGCGGACGCAAACTCGACCGCCCGCTCGAGGATCTCGCGTGCGTCGCGAGTCAGGGTCTCCGGCATGGGAATGTGCAGTCTAGGTGCCGCCTGTCGAAGCGGACCTCTGCCTCATGACCTCGTACAGCAGTGCCGCGGCCGCGGCGGAAGCGTTGAAGCTCGCGACGTGTCCGGCCACCGGAAGCCTGACCCGCGCGTCGCAGCGCTCTTTCACCAGGCGGTGGACGCCCGAGCCCTCACCGCCGACCACAACGCAGACACGCTGGGTGAAGTCGAACTCCCAGGCCGGCATCTCGCCGCGTGGATCGAGGGCGACGCACCAGACGCCGGCACGCTTGACGTCGGCGATCGCTGAGGGCAAGCCCCCGACTTTTGCAATCGGAAGGAGCTCGGACGCGCCGGAGCTGGCTTTTACGGCGGCCGGCGAGAGAGGTGCGCTTCGGTGTTCGGGGATGATCGCGCCGTCGCACCCGGCGACCTCGGCGCTGCGCAGGATGGCGCCGAGGTTCTGCGGATCGAGGATCGAGTCGAGCGCGACGAGAAGCGAGGGACTGGTGTCCAGCAGCTGCTTGAGAGTCCAGTCGCGTCGAGGTTTGAGCTCCGCGGCGACGCCCTGGTTGACGCCCGGCGCCATCGCATCGAGCGTGGCCGGCGGTACCACCTCCACCGGCGCGAGCCGCGCCAGCTCCTCGAGGCGCGGGTCGTGCCCGAGGCCCGAGGCCCGATAGACCTTGATCACGCGACCAGCTTTGGCCGCCTCGAGCACCGCGTTGCGCCCGTGGATCAGCTGTCTCACACTAGCCGCATGGTTGCAGACTTCATGTCCCGAGCGAGAGAGATGCTCGCGGACGGCGTGGACGCCGAGAGCCTGAACGCGGTCGGCCGGCTGATCGCCGAAGTCTCGCGTCAACCAGGTTTCATTCCACAGATCAAGATGGAGAGCCTGCACGGCGGCGACACGACGTCAGCCGTGCTGCAGAGTGACCCCGACGGTCTCACCCTGATGCTCGGACGCTTCTCGCCGAAAGAAGAGACTCCGGTGCACGACCACAACTCGTGGGGGATCGCGTGCGTGGTCCAGGGACGAGACCGCTACCGACACTGGGAGATCGGGGATGACGGGCGGCTGCGGATTCTCTACGAGAAGGAGCTTGGACCCGGCTCGTTTGTCACCTGGCTCGACCCACCGCGCGACATCCACAGCCAGCAGGGAATCGACGAGCCTGCGCTCGAGCTCGTCCTGTTCGGCAAGAACGTGATGACGATTCCGCGCAACTACTACAACCCCGGTACGGGAGAGGTCAGGACCGCCCTACCTCAGTAACCGGGATCCGTCTCCAGCGAACGCCGTCCTTCGAGTCTTCGAGGGCGATTCCGCGCGTGCGCAGGTCTTCGCGTATCTGGTCGGCTCGGGCGAAGTCGCGCGCCTTGCGGGCCGCCTCGCGCTCTGCGATGAGGCGCTCCACCTCCTCCGCCAGGCCCGGCTCCTCGGCCCGCACGACATCGAGGTGCGCATCGACGTCGGCGATCAGCGCCTGCAGAGAAGCCTTGTTGTGTGACCCGGCGCGCCCTGCGTCGAGAGATGCGTTGGCCTCGCGGATGAGGTCGAACACGAGACCGACCCCCTGCGGAAGGTTGAGATCGTCGTCGAGCGCCTCGCGGTAGGCCGCCCGGACCTCGGCCGTCTTCTGTTCGAGCGGCGCATCCTCGGCGTCGGCGGGTGTGAATCTTTCGACCCGCTCGGCAAACTCGCGCAGACGCCGCACCTGCTCGGCTGCGGCGTGAAGCGCCTCAGCGCTCAGCCGCACCCGGGAGCGGTAGTGCGCGTTGGCGATGAGGAAGAAGCGGACCGCGAGCGGGTCGTGTCCCGCTTCGACGAGGTCGCGAAGCGTCGTGAATCCCCCGGCGCTCTTCGACATCTTTTCCCCGGTCGCGTCGGACAGATGCTCGGAGTGCAGCCACACGCGCGCGAACTGTTGGTGGTTGGCCGCCTCGGATTGCGCGATCTCGTTTTCGTGATGCGGAAACATCAGATCGACACCGCCCGCGTGGATGTCGAGGGTTTCGCCGAGGTAGCGCTTGCTCATGGCCGAGCATTCGACGTGCCATCCAGGCCTTCCTCGTCCGAACGGCGCATCCCACACCGCACCGATCCTCTCGTCCTCCGGCTGAGCCTTCTTCCACAGGGCGAAGTCGCTCACGTTCTCCTTGTCGTACTTGTCGGTCGCGACGCGCGCGCCCGCCTTGAGGCCGGCGCGATCCAGGTGCGAGAGGGCCCCATAGCCGGGGAAGCTCGCGATCCGGAAGTAAACGTCGCCGTCGGCGATGTACGCGTTGCCGCTGTCGAGGAGGGTCGCGATCATCTCGACCATCTCGGGGATGTGCTCGGTGGCGCGCGGGTAGTGCTCGGCCCGTTCGGCGCGAAGCGCGGCCATGTCCTCGAAGAACGCCGTCGCGTAGGGGCGCGTGTACTCGCCGATTGTCATCCCGGCGTGCATCGCCTGGTCGAGGATGCGGTCGTCGATGTCGGTGAGGTTCATCACGTGGGTGACCTTGTAGCCGGACACGCGCAGGTGGCGGCGCACGAGGTCGTAGAAGAGGAACGAGCGCAGGTTCCCGACGTGGGCGTAGTTCCAGATCGTCGGACCGCAGGTGTACATGCGGACGTGGCCCTTTTCCACGGGTTCGAACTCCTCTTTGAGGCCAGTGAGGGTGTTGTGGAGGCGGAGAGGCACGGCGTTAGTCTCGCCTAAAGCGCTGTTTTGAACTTATTCGCGTGTTAATGCGCTAGACCTTTCGAACCTTCGTTCGTACCATTTTTCTCATGATCCAGACGCTCGAGCGAGGGGCCGAGCTCGCCCAAGAAATGATCTGGCTGCAGCGTCAGCTGGACGAGATCCAGTTGAAGCTATCGACGGTGTCGGTTGAGTTCGACGGGACGCGCTACTGGGAAGACGAGGGCTCCAACACCGCCATCGACTGGATCCGGCACAACTGCCACGTCACCGAGAAGGTGGCTGGCGACCGGATCGCAGTCGGCGAGCAGCGTGACCAGATGCCCGAGAGCTTGCAGGCGATGCACTCCGGAGATATCGGCTTTGCCCACCTGGCGGTGATGGCGCGGACGGCGGCTGCGACCGGGGCGCATTTCGACGAGGCGAAGCTGCTCCAAGTGGCGCGCAAGACCTCGCCGGGCAAGTTCTATTACGAGAGCATGCACTTCCGGCATTCGGTGAATGCCGAGTCGTACGCAGCCGAGCAGGCCGATCTGGTCGAGAAGCGCCACCTCTGGCTGAGCAACACTGAGGATGGCTGCCTGCTCATCAGCGGAGTCCTCGACCCGGTCGGGGGCGCCGCAGTGCGCACGGCGCTCGAGCCCTTGGCGCGCAGGACAAGCTGGGACGACGACCGGAACCGGGAGAAGCGCTACGCCGACGCGCTGGTCGAGCTTGCCAGCAACGGCGGCACGCTGAAAGTCCAGATGCAGGTCACGAGCTCGATCGAGACGCTGCTCGGACTGATCGGTGCGCCGGGTGCCGAAAACGAGTTCTCCCTCCCGATCTCCTCCAAGACGGTCGAGCGATGGGCCTGCGACTGCAGCCTGAGCCGGGTGCTGCTGCAGGACTCGGTGGTGATCGACGTCGGTCGCTCCGAGCGGACGATCAAAGGACCGCGCCGCCGGGCGCTCATCGCCCGCGACAAGCACTGTCGGTGGCCGGGGTGCGAGAGGCCGGCGTCATGGTGTGACGGGCATCACGTTTTGCATTGGCGGCATGGGGGCGGCGGCGAAATCGCGAATCAGATCTTGTTGTGCCATCGGCATCACTGGCTCGTCCATGAAGGCAACTGGCAGCTCGCAAAAACAGAAGATGGTCAGATCCTGCCGATCGCGCCGACGGTAACTTTCGGCTTACCTCCTCCCCATTCATGGGGAGGTGACGGCGCAGCCGTCGGAGGGGCTGGTCCGGACTAAGACTTCACCTCCCCGCTTGCCGGGGAGGTCGGCGCGCAGCGCCGGGTGGGGGCGTCCGCCTTTGCATTTCCTCGATCACAGCCACGACCTGCGCCGCGATGCCGGCTTTCTGTCCCAGCGCGCCCAAACCCTCAGGCGACTTGCCCTTGATGTTGACGCGGTCCGTGCCCAGTCGCTCCGCAATCTTCGCCGTCATTGCCGCCACATGAGGCTGCAGTCGCGGCTCCTGCGCGATCACGGTGCAGTCCACATTGACGACGCGATAGCCCGCACCACGCATCGCGTCCATAGCGCCCGAAAGCAGATCGAGGCTCGATGCGTCCTTGTAGCGAGCGTCGTCCGCCGGAAACAGCCGGCCGATGTCGCCCAGTCCCGCGGCCCCCAGCAGCGCATCGATCACGGCATGCGTGAGCACGTCGGCGTCGGAGTGCCCATCGAGCCCAGTGGAATGGTCGATGCGCACGCCGCCCAGAACCAGGGGACGGCCCTTGACGAGGGGATGCACGTCGTATCCGATGCCGACTCTCACCGCGCGGCCGTCTCGTGCTCCCTGATCAGCGCCTCCACCACCTCGAGGTCTTCGGGCGTGGTGAGCTTGATGTTCGCCGGTTCACCGGGCACGACCGTCACCAGGTGCCCAGTCGCCGCGACCAGCTGCGCGTCGTCGTCGCCCACCAGCCCGGCGTCGGCCGCCTCGCGGTGGGCGCGGGCGAGCAGCTCATAGGAGAAACCCTGGGGCGTCTGGGCCAGGACGACGCGGGAGCGATCCAGGCTCTCGACGAGACGGTTGCCCTCCACGCGCTTGACCGCGTCTCGAGGAGAGATCGCCGGAAATGCAGCCCCCGACTCCATCGCGGCCGCAAGCACCCTGCGGACGAGCGCTGCCGTGGCCAGCGGTCGCGCGGCGTCGTGCACGAGCACGAAGTCGCAGTCGCCGAGCGCAGCCAGGCCGGCGCGCACCGACTCCTGACGGCTCTCGCCACCCGCCTCGACGACCACCGGCTTTCGAGGGAGCAGCGCTGCGACCTCGTGTTCGGCGGACTCCAGCCTGCTGGGCGGGCCGACGACGACGATCCTGTCGACCTCGTCCAGCGCGAGGAAGAGCTCGAGGACTCGCGCCAATGTGGTCCGGCCGTTCAAGCGGACGAGCGCCTTGCTCCCCCGGCCCAGGCGCGAGCCGGTGCCGGCCGCCGCCACGATGGCGCCCACGGTGGACATCACGCGGACTCCTCGCGGGGTTTGACGCGATGGTTCGGCCGTCGCGATTCGTTTCCCGCCGGTTCGGCGAAGATCATCCGCCCGGCCGAGGTCTGAATGACGGACGTGACGACGGCAGTGATCGTCTGGTTGAGCAGGCGACGGCCGTTCTGGATCACGACCATCGTGCCGTCATCGAGGCTGCCGACTCCCTGGCCCGGCTCCTTGCCCTCTCGCGCCACCGTGACGACGATCTCCTCGCCCGGGATCGCCACCGGCCGCATCGCCTGGGCGAGCTCGTTGAGGTTCAAGACCGCCACGCCTTCGAGCCGCGCGATCCGGTTCAGGTTGAAATCGTTGGTCATGATCGCCCAGCCCTTGCGCTTGGCCGTGCGCACGAGGTGCGCGTCGATCTCGCCGGACGGAGGCGACTCGTCTTCTGTGACCTGCAGGTTGATCGACGGCTCCTTCTGCATCTCGGTCAGGACGTCGAGGCCGCGCCGGCCGCGGCGTCTCCGTGTGACGTCGGCGGAGTCGGCCACCATCTGCAGCTCGCGGAGCACGGACGACAGGATGACCAGTGGCATGTCGAGGAACCCGGTCTTTGCGATGTCGAGGATACGGCCGTCGATGATGACCGACGTGTCGAGCAATACCGCAGGCATGCGGTGCGAGGCCGCCTGGGTGCTGCCACCGAAGAAGAGCGCCGTCAGTTCCGCGCGGCGCGTGAGGCCGACCGATGCGCCCTGCGCCGCAAGGAGGACCGCGAGGACGAACGAAAGCGGATACCCGTACGGCAGGTCGCGCACGAAGAATCCGATGAGGACCGCGATGACAAGACCCACGATCATGCCAAGCAGTCCGCTCAACAAATCCGGCAGCGGGGTGCTCGTCAGCCGGAAGTTGAAGTTTCGCCATCCGCCCAGCACGTACGGCGTGCCGAGGTACGCGAAGATCAATCCTTCCAGCGTGGTCAGCCCGATGATCGCCCAGCCCGGGTGGGCGCTGCCGCCCAGGCCCCGGACCATGAAATAACCGAGCAGAAAACCACCGATCACTCCGAGCCCGGCTCCGACCCATCGGGCCAGATACTCGGAACGTTTCACGGGTTACCTCCTCAAGAGACCGAGAGCCCGGCCTCCTTTATCAATGCGCCGGACTGGATGGGAGTAGAAAACGCAGCGGAGACGGCCTCCGCCACCGACCGGACCTCGACAACGTCGAGGCCGGATGGCCGGCCGGCACGTGCACCGGCCGGAATCAAAGCGCGCGTCAGACCGTGCCGAGCCGCCTCGTGCAGGCGGCGCTCCAGCTGGCCGACGCGACGCACTTCGCCCGACAATCCCAGCTCGCCGATCACGATCAGGCCATCCGGCATTGGCCTGCCGATCTCGTTGCTGACGATTGAAAGGGCGAGACCGAGGTCGGCGGCCGGCTCCGTGATGCGGATGCCGCCCGCCACGCTGACGAATACGTCGGACTTCCCGAATGAATATTTGAGTCGCTTCTCGAGCACCGCAAGAATCATGTGCAGGCGATTGACGTCGATGCCGTTGGCGATTCGCCGCACGATGCCGTTCTCATTCTTGTTGACCAGGCTCTGAACCTCGACGAGCAGCGGCCGCGTACCTTCCAGCGCTGCGACGATCACAGTGCCCGCCGACGCCGGCGCGACGGTGGCGAGGATCGCCGCCGACGGATCCGGCACCTCCTCGAGCCCAGCCTCGCCCATCGCGAAGACGCCGATTTCCTCGGCCGAGCCGAAGCGGTTCTTGGTCGCGCGCAGGATGCGCAGCTCCTGGCGCCGGTCGCCTTCGAGGTACAGCACTGTGTCAACGATATGCTCCAGGACCCTGGGTCCGGCGATCGAACCGTCTTTGGTCACGTGGCCCACCAGGAAGATCGGCACGCCGATCTCCTTGGCCAGCCGCATGAGCCGGGCGGCCGACTCCCGGACCTGGGTCACGCTGCCCGCACTCCCCTCCAACCCGACGTCGGTCACGGTCTGGATGGAGTCGACGATCGCCAGCCCCGGCGCCTCACTGCGGATCGCCTCGCAGATGGCGTCGAGGTCGTTCTCCGCCAGGAGCAGGATGCCGGGCTCGAGGGCGCCGAGACGCTCCGCGCGCATCCGCACCTGCTGGCCTGATTCCTCGCCCGAGACGTACAGCACCGTCCCCCCTCTGGCCACCTGGGCCGCTGCATGCATGAGAAGGGTCGATTTGCCCACTCCCGGTTCGCCGCCGATCAAGACCATGCTGCCCGGGACGATGCCGCCGCCCAGGACGCGGTTGAGCTCGCCCCACGCCAGGCGGCGCCTGGGCGCATCTTCTGGCGAGATGGAGCGCAGAGACTGGGCGCGGGCCGGCTCGAGCGGCCTGGGCTTCGAGTCCTTAGCCGCCCGCCGGACCTGGAACTCTTGAAGCGTGTTCCAGGCGCGGCAGTGCGGGCACTGGCCGGCCCAGCGGAGGCTCTCCCCGCCGCACTCGGTGCAGACAAACGTGATGGTCGATTTGGGCATAGGGAGACTGTACCCAGGATCGGTGTTTTGACAAGCGCGCCCGTAGCCTTTTACAGCCCGGCGCGTTTTATCTGGTGAGCGTCAACGCGCCGCCCTGACTACCCCCGGGGCGGCGTCCTCTCTTCCCCGCCTCTTCCCCATTCATGGGGAAGTACCCGGCGAAGCCGGGGGATGGGGAGAATCGCGCACTATGCTCCGACCGGTGGACGCAACCATCTCACTCGATCGCATTCGCGAGGCCGCGACGGTCATCGACCCGGTTTTCCTCCACTCACCACAGTTCGACTGCGAGCCGCTGAGCGAGCAACTGGGCGTGACGACGCTGCTCAAGGTCGAAACGGTCAATCCGATTCGCACCTTCAAGGGACGCGGCACCGATTACCTCTTGCATCGCCTGTCCTCCCCATTCATGGGGAGGTGGCCCGGAGGGCCGGAGGGGCAGCCGACGGAGGGGCTGGTGTGCGCGTCGGCCGGCAACTTCGGGCAGGGCATGGCCTACGCATGTCGCAAACGAGGCAGGCAGCTCACGGTTTTTGCGGCGCTCGCCGCCAACCCTCTCAAGGTCGAACGAATGCGCGTGCTCGGAGCCAGGGTCGAGTTGCAAGGGGACGACTTCGACGAGGCCAAGGACGCGGCGAAGCGGCACGCACGAGAGAGCAGTGAGCTGTATGTCGAAGACGGAATGCTGGGCGCGATCGCCGAGGGCGCCGGCACCATCGCGGTCGAGCTGGCCGAGTCGCCGACGCCACTCGATGCCGTATTCGTGCCTCTCGGCAACGGCTCGCTCGTCAACGGGATCGGCACGTGGCTGAAGCGCTTTGCACCGACCACGCGCGTGATCGCGGTGTGCGCGAAGGCCGCGCCCTCCATGGCGCTTTCGTGGCAGGCGCGGGAGCCGATCACCGCGCCCAGCACGACGATTGCCGACGGCATCGCCGTCCGCGTCCCGATCCCGGAAGCGGTCGGCTTCATGCACGACACAGTCGACGACGTGATGTTGGTCAGCGACGACGAGATGCGCGCGGCGATGCGCGCGCTGTTCGCACACGCGGGCCTCGTGGTCGAGCCGGCGGGAGCGGCCGCGGTGGCGGCCATCGCGAAACGGGTAAAGGAGTTCGGGGACAAACGAGTGGCCGCGGTGCTCACCGGGGGCAACCTGACCAAAGACCAGATCCGCGACTGGGTCTATTGAGGAAGTGCGCCCTGCGCGCGCCCCGCGTGACGCTCCAGGTCGGCCAGGTAGTCGAGCGCCGCGAGGGGACCGTCCACGTTGAAGACGTCGGGCACGGCCGCGAGCAGGCTGGGCTGCACCTGGCCGGCCAGCTGCGCGCGCATGGGCACGGGCAGCTCGGGCCGCCGTCGGGCGTACGAGGTGATGAATCGCCTGAGCTCCGGGTCAAGCCGCCGCAGAATCAGCTCCTCTGCGGTGGCGGGAGCGAAAGGCACCGCGGGCGCTGGTGGAATCCCTGGCGGCGGAGGTGGCGCTTCGGTCGTTGGCGGCTGACCACCGGGCAGCTGCCACAGGCCGATGTAGTCCGAGTCTTTCACCACGATCGTCCCGGCCGCGAGGTCACCAAGCCGCTTGCCCTTGCCGTTGACGAAGAGCACGACGAGTCCGACGCCGTAGCCGTAAGGGAGAAAGTCGACGATCCGCACGATGTTGCGGATTCCTGCCTGCATGAAGGTCATCGGCTCGCCGCGGTCCCCAACCGCGCGCAGCCGGAACACCTTCTTGCCGATCGTCTGGCCGGACCAGAACGCCTCGCTTGCCCAGAAGTAACCGAAGACGATCACGAACCCTCCAAGGATCGCCAGAAGGAAGGCGACGGTGTCGAAGCCGGCCTGCCCGATCGCGATCGCTGCGAAGGTGATGCCCAGCAGCACGCCGCCGAGGATCAGCAGGTCCAGGACCTGCGCGATCGCTCGCGTGCCCAGCCCAGCGACCTGGTAGCCGAAGGACACCCGTTCCGGCGTGGCGACGATGAGGTCGGTATCGGGCAGCGGCTGCTGCATCTCTTGTTAAGTTACCGCCCAGGACGATGAGAGCTGAGGATTTCGTCGCAATCAGGCGAAATGACTGGAACCGGCTCGAAGACTTGCTGGCCCGGGCCGGCTCCGGCCACCTCAACGCCCTAACCCCCGCCCAGGTCCTGACGATGTCGGCGCTGTACCGGCGGGCCACGGCCGACCTGGCGCGAGCTCAGCGGGATTGGCCCGACGAGCCGGTGCACCGCTACCTGAACGGGCTGGTGGCGCGGGGTCATGGAGTCGTCTACCGCCGTGGCGGCGGGGTGTGGAGACGCGTCCGGACCTTCTACGTCGAAACCCTCCCTCGGACCTACCGCCAGGCGTGGCCGTACCTGCTTGCGGCGGCGGCGCTCCTGTTTGTGCCTGCGCTGATCAGCTTCTTCGTCGTGCTCGCACACCCCGACGCCGCGTACGCGCTCGCCAGTCCGCGCCTGATCGACCGCGTACACCATCACCAGCTCTGGACGAACATTCCGCAGGACGAGCGCGTTCAGGCCGCGGGCCTGATCATGGTCAACAACATCTACGTCGTGATCCTTGCCTTTGGCTTCGGGGTCATATTCGGACTGCCCGTGATCTGGGTGATGATCTCGAACGGCATCAGCCTCGGCGGACTCTTCGGCCTGGTACAGGCCTACGGGCTCACGGCCGGCCTGTTCGAGTTCGTCATCGCGCACGGCGTGCTCGAGCTGTCGATCGTCGTCGCGCAGGGCGCGGGCGGGTTGATGATGGGCTGGGCGCTGGTATCGCCAGGCAACCGCAAGCGCTCCGATGCCCTTGTCATCGCGGCCCGCCGCTCATTCACGCTCCTGCTGGGGCTCGCCCCGCTGCTGGTCGTCGCGGGCACGATCGAAGGCAACATCTCGCCGTCCGGCGCGCCGTTCGCCTTGAAGCTTTCGATCGGCCTGGTGACCGGCGCGCTGTTTTACGGGTACCTGCTGCTCAGCGGCCGGCCGCGCCGGGCCCCATCAAAGAAGGGCGCGCTCCTTCAGCTCCAGGTACCTCTCCACCAGGGTGGGCGATAGCCGGCCCGCGACGACGTCCAGCCCCAGCACCCCGCCTCGGCGCAGGATCTCGAAGCTCTCGCGCCGGCTCGACACGAACTCCTCCGCCGCGGCCCACTCGTAAGCGCGGTTGGTGCCGGTGATCGGGTCGTCGCGTGCGCTGAGCACCGCGGGGTCCGACATCGCGACCACGAGCACCAGGTGCCGCGCCGCGAGGCGCAGCGTGTGAGCGACGAGCTCGCGCGACGCCTCGGGGTCCTGCACGTCGGTGAGCATCACCACCATCGAACGCCGGCCGACCCGCAGGGCGAGGTGCGTCATGGCGTGGCCGAAATCAGGCTCCACGTACTCGGGCCGGATCGCGTAGAGCGCCTCGGTGATGCGGCGCAGCTGGGTGGCGCCGCGCTCGGGCTTGATGTAACCGGTGACGCGGTCGTCAAAGGTCATCAGTCCGACGCGATCGCCGTAGGCCTGCGCGACCCAGGCGAGCATCAAGGCGGCGTTCACAGCATGGTCGAGCTTGTCGAGGTCACCGGCCGGCGCGGTCATCAGCCGCCCACAGTCGAGCGCGATGATCATCTGCTGACCTCGCTCCGCCTCGACCTCGACCACCACCGGGCGGTCGCGCCTGGCGGTCGCCGTCCAGCTGACGCGCCGCACGTCGTCGCCGCGCACGTACTCCCGCAGACCCGCAAACGCCGTCGACGCACCCGGTGGCCGAGCGCGGCGCATGCCTGCCATGGCACGCAGCCCGCGCCGCAAAGAAAGCTGGATGCGCTTGATCGCCACCACGTTCGGAAACACCGCGACCTGCTGCGGGTCAGGCAGCCGGACCTGGCGGCGCCACCACCCGTCCTGACGCCAGACCTGCAGGTCGACCGGCCCGAAAACGTAGGCGCCGCGCCTCGGCGAGTAGGTCCGGTAGGTGACCGTCATCAGCCCCTGCCGGTCGAACTGGGTGGAGAGTTCTCGGGGTGTTGGGCGGAGACCTGCGGGGGCGTGGTCGGCCACCTTCGCCATCAAACCGGCGGCCGCGCGGTTCTGGATCGCGACCGTCACCTCTTCGGGCTCACCGAGTGAGAACGGTTCGGGCATCGTTCGACGCACGACGTACCCGGACCGGCTCGGCAGGAGGGCCAGGTCGCGAGCGGCGATGACGACCAGCCCGGCGTTGTAGACGATCGCGACGAATCCGAGCACGGGTGACGCGACGGCCAGCGCGATCAGACCCGCGCCGATGGCGACCGCCCAGATCAACCTGGGCTGCGGCGCGAGGCCTCGCACGAAGTCGAGGGCTTCTCCTCCCCACCGTGTGGGGAGGTCGGCCCGCTCGCGCAGCGAGCCGGCCGGGAGGGGAGGATCGGACACCGTCAGCGAGGCGGCACTACGCGACTCGCGACGGCGTCGAGCACGCTGTCCGGGGTCTGCCCCGCGACCTCCGCCTCCGGCCGAAGGATCAGGCGGTGCCGAAACGCCGGCGCAAGCAGCGCCTTGACGTGGTCGGGCGTGACGAAGTCGTGGCCGTCGAAGGCCGCATAAGCGCGCGCGGCGAGCATGAGCAGCACCTCGGCTCGCGTGCTGGCGCCGAGCGCGATCTCGGGAGCGGAGCGGGTGGCGGACGCCAGGTCGACGACGTAACGCCGGATCTTCTCGTCCAGCACCACCTTGGCGACCTCGGCGCGGCAATCGTCTATGTCCTGCTTGCCGAGCGCCGGCTCGACTCCCGCCTTCGCCGGGTCGCGCAGCTCGATGCCCGACTCCCAGCGCCGCAGGACCTCCATCTCGTCTGAAGGAGCCGGGTAATCGAGGCGGACCTTGAACAGGAAACGGTCCTGCTGCGCCTCAGGCAGTGGGTAAGTGCCTTCGTACTCGACCGGGTTCTGGGTGGCCAGGACGAAGAATGGAGGGGGTAGCGGCAGCTGCTGTCCTTCGAGTGTGACGCCCCGCTCCTCCATGGCCTCGAGCAGGGCCGACTGGACTTTCGCGGGCGCGCGGTTGATCTCATCGGCGAGCAGGACGTTGGTGAAGATCGGTCCGCGGCGGAGCGCGAAAGTGCGCGTCGAGAGGTCGTATACCGAGGTGCCGACGATGTCCGCGGGCATGAGGTCCGGTGTGAACTGGACGCGCCCGTAGTCGAGCGTCAGCGCGCGGGCGATCGACTTGGCGAGCAGAGTCTTGCCGGTCCCAGGCACGCCCTCGAGCAGGACGTGACCCTGCGCGACCAGCGCGATCGCGCACAGCCGGATCGCTTCGTCCTGACCGACGATCGCCTTTGCGAGCTGTTCGCGAAAGCGGGCAAAAAACTGCGTCGCCGTAGTCGCGGCGATGTCCGTCACGTCTTCCCCATTTATGGGGAAGTACCCGGCGAAGCCGGGGGATGGGGCCGGTGTCCGGGCACCGGATGGGCGATCTCATGCAGCCGGCGAGCCGCGTCCAGAAGGTCGCGCTCACTGCCCGAGGCCGCGGCCAGCGACGACTCGACCTGCGCCAGCTCGCCTGCCACCTGGGGTGCACGCACCCAGAGAGCATTCCAGAACCGCTCGCGAGGCTGCAGCGCAAGGCCCGTGCGACCGGCGACGGCTCGCTCTGTAGCGCTCGCCAGGAGACCGAGAGTGACACCCCGCGCGCTGGAGCGGCGGAGCAGCTCGCCGACGGCCACCGACCACTCCGCGTCGGAACGGGCGGCCTCGGCCGGTCTCTCGACGAGCGGCCCGAACCGCCGGCCGCGCAGGACGAGGCCGAAGAACACGGCGACCAGGAGCCACAACAGCCCGGCGCCCCACGGGGTCGTGATCCAGGCCTGCGGCGCGAAGTCGCTCCCGGTCAGGCCGTGGTGGTACTCGTCGAAGGCCACGGGCGCCTTCGGATCGACGGCGCCGAGCAGGTCGGCGAGCAGCCTGCCGTTGTCGGCTTTCTCCAGGTAGCCGTTGCACAGCACAAGCGGGTCGGACAGGACGATGACCGAGCCCTGGCCGATCCGCTCCATGTACCCGGCCGCGAAACCCTCGTAGGTGCGCAGGATGGTGACCTGCGCCGGCGACGGGTCGAGGGGGATCACGCCGTCGGCGCCGACCACAGTCTTCACGCCCGCGACCGCGGGGGTAGCCGTGTAGCCGCCGCCCCCCACATAGCCGCTCAACCGGGTCACGCCGAGAGCGTGGTCCAGCTCCGGATCGCCCTGCTCCGAGGCGTACACGAGCACCCCGCCGAACCGCACCCAGTCTCGCGTGCTGGCCGCCTCATCCGCCGTGTACGGGCTCGTGGGCGTGAACACGAACATCGCCGAGAACGGCGACGGCGGCGCGAACGAGCCGGTGATCTGGTCGGCTGGATGGCCCATCGCCTCGGCGTACAGCAGGGCGGCGGACGCGCCGTTGGCCGCGTCGCTGTTGGTGCTGTGCTCGGGCGAGTCCTGGCGAGGCTGCACCAGGTAGGCGGCGGCCGCGATGAGGATCGCGACGACCGCCGCCACGATCCAGCCTCGTGCGCCCTTCACGCCGCCGCCTCCACCGGCTTTCGGTAGGCAGCCGCGATCCTGGCTGCCGTTTCGTAGGTCGCCTCGTCGACATCGCGTCCGCCGTAGATTGCCGCCTCGAAAGGCAGCAGCAGCGGCCGCAAGCTCGCGAAGTCGGACGCCCGCTGAAAGATCTCGCGCACCGTGAGCGGGCTGCCCTCCCACGAATTTTCTCCGGCGAGGGTGGCGGCCACCGCAGCGCAGAGGGCACGGATCGCCCTCACGCGATCACCCTGCGCGGCCAGCCGATCAGCTTCGGCGAAATAATCCGCGGCGGGCCGAGGTCCGCCCGCCGGCAGGGTGAACGAGTCCGTGAACCGGCCGCGCGCCGCGCGGACCACGACGAACACGACCGCGAGCAGGACCGCTATGCCCACGACATAAAACCAGATCGCGGGTGGTTGGGCGCCCGCGGCGCCGCCGAACAGAAGCCTCAGCAGTGCTGCGATGCGATCCTGCACCCACTGGCTGAAACGGTCGAGCAGCGATGGCGGGCGGTGCAGCGCGTCGTAGCGGCTCATCGACATCACGTCGTGCAAGCGCTGCCGCGCAAGCGCTGGATCGGATGTCGTGGCTGGATCGTCGAGCACCGCGAGCAGCGCTGACAGCCGCGCGCTGGCGTCGGCGTATTGGGGTGGGCGGACCCTCAGGTCGTTGATGATCTCGGGCTGGCTGTCACCGGTGCCCGCGATGAGCACCTGGGTCGCAGCCTCCGCCGGGTAGACGTCTTGCGGTGACGCGTGCTCGATGATGTCGTGCGCCCGCTGCACGGCCTCGACATAGCTCGGCGGTGGCAGCGGATCAGCGGACGCGACGATCGCCATCGTCGGCACAAGCAGCAGTGCAGGCAGCAGCGCGACGGCGATGCGCACGGGGCCTGTGATTTTCAGCTTGTCGCCGGCGGAGCTGAAAGCCGGTACGCCATCTGGAAGAGGTCAAGTCCTTCCTTGCGCACGCGAAGGTCAAAGTAGATGAGCACGATCGCGATCTGCAGGATCGGATTGACCACCGCGCCGACGATCTGCGCACTGGCCGCTGCGATGGCGGCCGCAATGAAAGGCGAGACGATGAGCTGGAGCAGGAACTGACCGAGCTGAAGGAAAGCGCCGAGGCCCAGCTGCACCACGTACCAGAGGATGACCATCAGGAAGAGGATCAGGAACGTCCTCCACCAGCGGCCCTCCACCAGTCGCCGGCTGCGTCCCATCGCAGCTCCGAGGCCGATGTTCTCCACGAACATCGCCGGTGTCACGACGATCCACAGCACGAAGATCCAGGTCCAGAGGATGACGGGCGCGACACAGAGGGCGAGTCCGACATAGAGCGAGATGATGAAGAGCATCCAGTAGCCGAGCAGCGGGAAATAGCGCCTCAGCACACCGAAGAAAACGCCGCCCGCGGTGACCGGCCTCCCCAGGGCCGACTCGCACGCCGCATACATCACAGCCCCCAGCGTGAACGGCAGGATAAGGACATTGACCACGAGACCTGCGGCGAATCCTGCCAGCAGGGGGGTCAGAAAGCTGAGGTCAGTGAGTGTGCCATTGGTCTGCTGCAGGACGGAGGTGAACGAAGCCAGAGCCAGGCCAAAAAGCGCGGCGGAGGGGATGGACAAGATCACCGAGATGCCCGCGAACAGGACGAAGTGGCGACGGTACATGCGGAACGTCTCGTCCAGGAGGTCGCCGACCTCGAGCGGTCGAAGCCTGAGGGGGGGCGATGCGCTCATGAATTCAATTCTGAGGTGCCATAAAGAGCCCGGCCAAGCGTTGCACAAAAGAAGGGTTGGGGAATTGAATCAGCGGGCGACCGCCTATGCAGATGAGGTCAGGGTCCTCTTCGTGGAGGACGACGTGTCGGTCGCCCAGATGTACAGGCTCAAGCTGGAGCTCGACGGGTACTCGGTCGATGTCGCAGGAGACGGTCTGGCCGCTCTGGAAAAAGC
>WNFB01000097.1_pt1 | contig 54440 bp, 47 predicted proteins | sample 5400501 | NCBI WGS metagenome assembly WNFB01 (sample SAMN13153341, study PRJNA577476) | soil metagenome | isolation source: 200 cm saprolite under Douglas fir tree site 2 hole 1 | place: USA:California | collected 2015-04-18 | reverse complement strand
CGATGGCCTGATCAACATCTCGGTCCCCCATGCCACCGCCGGCCTCGTGGTGATGGAACTCGGCGCGGGCAGCGACCAGGACCTCTTCGAGCGCCTTGGCTTCCTGCTGCCACGGGACCACCGTTACGTCCACCGCCACGGATCGCCCGGCCACGGCGCCGACCACATCCTCCCGGCGTTCATCGCCCCCAGCCTCACGCTGCCCGTGTTCGGGGGGCGGGTGTCGCTCGGCACCTGGCAGTCGATCGCGCTCGTGGACCCCAACGTCGACAATCCCCGGCGCGAGGTCGTGCTCGCCTTCCTCCGTGATGCCGGCGCCTTCCTCCGTGATGCCGGCGACTGACGGCCCCAACCAGGACCCCGGGCAACCGGCCGCCCTGCGGGCGCTGGCCGTGGACCTCGCCCTCGAAGCAGGGCGGATGCTGGCGCAGATGCGCCCCACCGGCCAGTCCTCGAAGTCCTCGCCCACCGACATCGTCACCGACGCCGACCGTGCCGCCGAGTCGCTGATCGTCGGCCGCCTCCGGGCGGAGCGGCCCGGCGACTCGCTGCTCGCCGAAGAGGGGTCGCTGCATACCGGCACGACCGGCAACACCTGGGTGATCGACCCGCTCGACGGCACGGTCAACTTCATCTACGGCATCCCGCACTGGGCGGTCTCGATCGGCCTCGAGGGCTCCACCCGGCTCGGCGTCATCTACGACCCGAGCCGCGACGAGCTGTTCACCGACGAGAGCCCGCTCGTGCCGAGCACCCAGACCGAACTGGCGCAGTCGCTGATCGGGACGGGGTTCTCCTACTCGTCGCAGACGCGCGCCCGGCAGGGGGCCGTCCTCGCCCGGGTGATCCCGCAGGTCCGGGACATCCGGCGGGGCGGCAGCCTCGCCCTCGACCTGGCGTGGGTCGCCTGCGGGCGGCTGGACGCCATATACGAGCACGACACGCACCCCTGGGACCTGAGCGCCGGGATCGCCATGCTACAGGCCGCGGGCGGCGTGGCAAAGACGATCGGCAGCACAGTCATCGCGGCGGGCAACGAGACCCTGCTCGGGCGTCTCGAGGACGTGGTGCGCCCGGAGGACTGACGGCGGGCGAGCCCCCGTTGTATAACCCCTCGCACCCACTCCTCGCCGCGATCCGGAGGTGACCATGCTGCTCGGACTACGAAGTGCCATCTATGCAGCACCCGACCTTGCTGCCGCCAAGGCCTGGTGGACCGAGGTGCTCGGCGCCGAGCCGTACTTCGACCAGCCGTTCTACGTCGGGTTCGACGTCGGCGGCTTCGAGCTCGGCCTCGATCCTGGCGGGAACCCAGCCACCAGCCCGATGACGTACTGGGGGGTCCCCGACGCGGCGGCCGCTGTCGCCGCGCTGATCGCCGAGGGGGCACGGCCGCACACCGACGTCCAGGAGGTGGGGGAGGGCATCAAGCTCGGATCGGTCACCGATCCGTCCGGCAGCGTCGTCGGGGTCATCGAGAACCCGCACGTCGGCGCCTGATGGCGATCACCGTCCGTGAGCTCCTCGACGCCGCCGAAGCCGAGATCAAGGGTTCGGACGCCATCGAGTTGTGGCGGCCGTACATGGCCCGCCTCGAGGCCTCATCGCTGCTCGGCTCCATCCTGGGCCACGAGCCGGCGGACCTCGACGAGGTGGTGCCGGCCGGCGCCTGCCGCCGCTTCCAGGGCCTGATCGACCGCCGGATCACCGGTGAGCCCGCTGCACTCATCATCGGCTCGACGTCCTTCCGCGGCCTCGAGCTGCGGACCCGGCCCGGCGTCTTCGTCCCCCGCAGCTCCAGCGAGTCCCTGGCGGGGGAGGCGATCCGGCGCCTGCGGCGCCGCAAGCGTCCCGTGGCCGTGGACGTCGCCACCGGGAGCGGCCCGGTCGCACTGTCCGTCGCCGCCGAGGTGAAGGCGGCGCGGGTGTTCGGGGTCGACATCTCGCCCCAGGCCCTGTCACTGGCCCGTGCGAACGCCAAGCGCCTCGGCATCGCCAACGCCCGGTTCCTCCGCAGCGACGTGCTGTCCGCCCTCCCCAACGACCTGGAGCGCTCGGTGGACGTGTTCACCGTCCACCCCCCCTACGTCGCCCGCAGCATGCTCGCGGACCTGCCGGTCGAGATCCGAAAGTTCGAGCCCGAGACCTCCCTCACCGACCAGTCGGAGGACGGCCTGGGCCTCGTGCGTGCGCTCGTGGATCAGGCGCCCCACTGGATCCGTTCGGGGGGCTGGATCCTCGTCGAGGTGAGCCCCGACCTGTCCCGGCGGGTCGGCGGCATCCTGCGCCGCAACGGCTACCGGGAGGTGAAGAGCCACAAGGACTCGCTCGGCGCCACCCGGGTCATCGCCGGCAAGCGCTGACGGCCCTCAGTCCCAGCCGATCCGGGCGGCCCTCAGTCCCAGCCGATCCAGATGGTCCGGTCCGCGGGATCGGTGCGGGGTTTCGGCGGGGGCGCCTCCTGCTGGGCGGGGTAGCCGAGGTAGATGAAGCCGGCGATCTCCTCTCCGGGGGCGAGCCCGAGATGCTCGGCCACGGCGGGGTCCTCCGCCGCCGGGCCCGTCCGGAGGAAGCCCGCGAGGCCGCGGGCGTGGGCCGCGAGCAGCACGTTCTGCATCGCGGCACCGATGGAGGCTCGGTCCTCGTGGGCGACCGCCTTGGGGTGCTCCGACGGCGTGTACACGACGGTGAGGATCACGGGCGCCCGAAGGGGGCGTCCCTGCTCGAAGGCGACCTTCTCCTCCACGTGGGGGTCGTCCGCCATCTCCCGGCGGACCCGGCGCCCCATGACCGTGCCGAGCGCCTCCCGGGCCGGCCCGGCCAGGACGATGAACCGCCACGGTTCGGTGAGGTGGTGCGTGGGCGCCCGGGCGGCCGCCCGCAGGAGCGCTTCGATGTCGGCGCGCTCCGGCCGTTGGTCGGTGACGGCCCCGACGCTGCGCCTGGTCATGATCGCCTCGTAGGCGTCCATCGACTGCTCCCTCCCCCCTGGCGTCACGAGAGGGCTCACGATATCGCCGCAAAGGGGGTCCAGGGGGGAGTAGCAGCCCCCCGCAGCGTTGCGAAGGGGGATGTGAGCTGCGAATCCCCCCTGGCTCCTATTCGGGGGTTGTCGAACGCTCCGAAGGAGCGGACGACAACTGGAAAAGCAGGGTCCAGCGGCGCGCCGCAGGGTCCTGCCGCGCGGCGCATAGACTCCCGGAATGGGTGAGCGCCGGGACCTCGACAGGGATCTCCTAACCTACGTCCTGCCCAAGACCGTGGTCGGCCTCGCCCTGTGGCTGCTCATCTTCGCCCTCGGCGCCGGCGCCTCCGGTGTGGTCTTCTTCGTCGCCTACGAGCGGCGCCTGACCGAGCTGGATACCCGCATGACCCAGATCCGCACCGAGCTGGAGCAGAAGCTCTCCGACGCGGTGACCCAGCTCCAGCAGGCCGACCGGGCCAACCAGGTGACCGGCACCGGCACGGCGGGGCCGGCCGGCGAGGCGGCCCGGCTGATCGCCGCCGTGGGCCCCGCTATCGCCGTCGTCCAGGGGGCCGACGCCTCGGGGGCCCGGACGTCGGGGACGGGGTTCGTCATGAACTCGACGGCGAACCAGTCGTGGCTCCTCACGAACTACCACCTCGTGGCCGGCTCGATTGCTGCCGCCCAGGCGGTCTCGCCCACGACGACGTCCCCCACCGCGACGGTGACTCCCACCGCAAGCGTGGTTCCCACCGCAAGCGTGGCTCCCACCGTCACCGTGCATCTGGGCGGCATCGACCGGGCCGGGACGGTCTACAGCTGGGATGCCGCCCATGACCTCGCACTCGTCATCGTCTCGGTCGGCAGCGTCCCGACGCTGAAGTTCTCGAGCGCGGTACCTGCGGCGGGCCTCCAGGTCTGGGCAGTTGGGGCGGCGGCGGGACCCTTGGGCGCCTCGGCCGCCAAGGGCCAGCTGGTGACGCCGACGGCCCAGAGCTTCTCCACCGATGCCGTCTTCGGCGCCCGCGCCGCCGGGGGACCGTTGGTGGACACCGAGGGCAAAGTGGTGGGGGTGCTGACGACGACCCCGATCCCGGGGGCCCCCGCCCTGCCAGCCGGGCAGGCGATCCCGGTGCGCCTGGCCTGCCTCCAGGTCGTGATCTGTCCCCGCTGACAGGGTTCGTTCCAGCAACTTTGAGTAAAAACTGTTGCTATACAACGGTTTTTACTCAAAGTTCCATCATTGACCTCGGCTGGACCGCCCCCATCTCTAGGGCACGCCCTCGTGGTTGTGGTCGCGTGGCGACTTCGACGGCTTCGGGGTCGGCGTCGGGGACTCCGAAGGGGATGGCGTCGGGGTGGGCGACTTCGGAGGGTTCGGCTTGGGCGTCGGTTTCGTCGCCGAGACCGTCGGCGTCGGGCCCGCCGTCACCGTGGCGGTCACCGCCGGCGAGACGGTCGCCGTCACGGCGGGCGTGACCGTCGGGGTCGACCAGGGCGTCGGGAGCACGGGGAGTTGGAACCCAGCGCCCGCCTGCTGGCCCTCGGGCGGGGCGAACGGCGAGGGGGGCACGCCTGCAAGCACCGCCTTCATGTAGGCGGACCACATCGAGGCGGGCAGGCTGCCCCCGGTGACCTGGGCGACGCCGTGGATACCCCGCATCGCCGTGTTGGCGTCCCGGTACCCCATCCATACCGCCGTGGCGAGGTCCGGGGTGTAGCCGACGAACCAGGCGTTGCGGAAATCGGTGGCGGTGCCGGTCTTGCCGGCCGCCGGCCTCCCGATCCCGGCCCCCGTCCCGGTGCCCTGGGTGATGACCTCCTGCAGGAGCGTCGTCGCGGTGAAGGCCACTCCCGGGCTCAGCGCCTGGACGGGGTCGGACGGTCCGGATTCCAGCACCTGGCCCGTCCCGTCGGTCACCCGGGACACCACTTTGGGTTGCCGGTACACGCCCCAGGCGGCCAGCGTCGCATAGGCGGACGCCATCTCGAGCGGGGTGACCTCCTCGCTGCCGAGGGCGATGGAGGGCAGCGGCTCCAGGAGGGTCCGGCAGGGGTCGGTGGCGGTCACCTTGCAGCCCGAGCGGCCGGGCAGCCACGTGGGGCCGGGGATCCCCATGCGGCGGGCGGCATCGACCGCCCGGTCCGGTCCCACCTGCAGCACGAGCTGGGCGAAGACGGTGTTCACCGAGTGGATCGTCGCCGTCTCGATCGAGATCGGCCCGAAGTTCTCGTTGTCGAAGTTGGAGACGTGGCAGTCGGGCTTCCACGCCGGCAGGCAGATCGTGGAGGGGCCGGCGAAGGTGGTGCCCGGCGTGACGCCGCTCTCCAGCGCCGCCACCAGGACGAAGGGCTTGAACGACGAACCTGGCTGGCGGCGACCCTGGATGGCGATGTTGAACTTCTCGGCGTTGTAGTCGCGGCCCCCGACGATCGCCGTGACGTACCCCGTCCGCGGGTCAACCGAGACCAGCGAGCCGTAGGGGTCGTCGGGCTTGTTCAGCGTGGTGGCGAGGACCTTCTCGGCCTGGGTCTGCATGGCCGGGTCCACCGTCGTCGTCACGTCGAGGCCGCCGGAGAACACCGCCTTGTCGCCGTAGTGCTGGGACAGGTAGCGCTGGACGGCGTCGACGAACCAGGGGAACCGGGTTACGTCCACCTTGGAGGTGGCGAGCGCCGGTTTGGCGGCCCGCGCCGCGGCGAGCTCGGTGTCGGTGATGGCGCCCGAGGCCCGCATCCGGTCGAGGACGACCAGGCGCCGGGCCTCCGCCTGCTGGGGGTGGGCGATCGGCGAGTAGGGGTCGGGTGCGGGGATGACGCCGACCAGTTCCGCGGACTCCGAGAGCGTGAGCTGCGAGGCGTGCTTGTTGAAGTAGGTCTGGGCGGCGGCCTCGGCGCCGTAGGCGCCCTCACCGAAGTACACGGTGTTGAGGTAACTCTCGAGGATCTTGGACTTCGAATAGGTGCGCTCGACCTGCGCGGCGACCAGCGCTTCCCGGAACTTGCGGAACAGCGAGCGCTGGTTGCCCGTGTAGGCGTTCTTCACGTACTGCTCCGTGATCGTCGAGCCGCCCTGCACGGCAGTCTTGGCCCGCACGTCGGCGAGCAGCGCCCTCAGGATGGACGTCACATCGATGCCGGCGTGCTGGTAGAAGCGGGCGTCCTCGGAGGCCGCGGCGGCCTGCTGCAACGAGGTTGCCATCTGGTCGAGGGCCACCGGCTCCCGGTTGTACTGGGCGTGGAGGGACGCCAGCAGGGACCCGTCGGCGGCGTAGATGTGGCTCGTCCGCGCGAAGGTCGCAGCCTGGGGCTGGGGGAGCGTGACGGGCGGCGGGAAGAGCAGAAAGGCAGCGGCGGCGAAGCCGACGGCCACGAGCGGGATCCCGACCAGGACGACGATCGCCGCCAGTGCGAGGTCGCGGGGCCGGTGCCGGAAGCGTGGCCACCGCCTCGATCCGACCCTGATGGTTACCGGGGGATTAGCCACGACGTGGCCGTAGGATAGCTGCTGATGAACGACGGACTCCGAAGGCTTCCGCAGGTGGACCGGCTGATCGAAGCCCTGGGGAGCCCCGGGAACCCCGATGCCGGCTCGGAGCCCCATGCGCTCAAGGCAGCCGCGGCCCGCCGCGTCATCGGCGAGGCGCGCGAGGCGGTCCGCGCCGGCGCCGAGGCTCCCACGCTCGACCAGCTCGCCGGCTCGGCCACCCGGCTGCTCCTCGAGGGCCGTCGGCGCCGGGTCGTCTCCGTCATCAATGCCACGGGCGTCCTGCTGCACACGAACCTGGGCCGCGCGCCCATGGGACGGCGGCAGCTCGACGCCATCGAGGCGGTCTCGACCGGCTACTCCAACCTCGAGTTCGACCTTGCCACAGGGCGGCGGGGGAGCCGCTACGACCACGCCCGCGAGCTGCTCACGACCCTCACGGGGGCGGAGGCCGCACTCGTCGTGAACAACAACGCCGCGGCGGTCCTGCTGGTGCTGGCCTGCCTTGCCCGGGGGCGCGAGGTCGTCATCTCGCGCGGCGAGCTCATCGAGATCGGCGGCGAGTTCCGCATCCCCGCCATCCTGGCGGAGTCGGGCGCAACCCTGCGCGAAGTCGGGACCACCAACCGCACGCACCTGAAGGACTACCGGGAGGCGATCGGGGCGTCGACGGGCGCGGTGATGAAGGTCCACCCCTCGAATTACCAGGTGGTCGGCTTCACCACCTCGGTGCCGGCCCGGGACCTCGCAGACCTCGCCCACACCGCGCCCGGTGGATCGGTGCCGCTGATCCACGACATTGGCAGCGGCCTCCTGCGCCGGGGCATCGCTGGCCGCCGGCTCCCGTGGCTCGAGGAGGAACCCACGGTTGAGGAGGCGCTCGCCGACGGGGCCGATATCGTCACGTTCTCCGGCGACAAGCTCCTCGGCGGCCCGCAGGCCGGCCTCATCGTGGGGAAGGCCGAGGCGGTCGCCGCCATGGAGCATTCGCCGCTGCTCCGGACCTACCGTGTGGACAAGACCACGCTGGCTGCCCTGGAGGCCACCCTCCTGACGTACCTCAAAGGGGCCGAGGAGGAGCTACCCCTGTGGTCGATGGCCCTACTGGCGCCCTCCGAGATCGAGAACCGGGCCGCCGCGGTGCGCTCGGCGCTCCAGGACGCCGATGCCAAGGTCGAGCTGGTGGATGGCTTCTCCACCACCGGCGGCGGCTCCGCCCCGACGAGCAGGATCCCGACGGTCCTGCTCGAGATCGCGCCCCGCACCCTGGCCGTCGCCGCGGTCCGCATGGCGCTGGTGGACGGGGACCCACCGGTGGTCGCCCGCCTCGAGGAGGACCGCCTCGTCCTGGACCTCCGCACCGTGGCCCCGCAGCAGGACGCCCTCCTCACCGACGCCCTGCGCCGGACGCTCAGCCCCGGACCCCCGCGCTAGCCGTGCACGTCGTCGCCACCGCCGGTCACGTCGACCACGGCAAGAGCACGCTCGTCCAGGCGCTGACGGGGATCGATCCCGATCGGCTTGAAGAGGAGAAGCGCCGTGGCCTGACGATCGATCTTGGCTTTGCCTGGCTCAAGCTGCCCTCCGGGCGGGAGGTGGGCATCGTCGACGTCCCCGGCCACGAACGGTTCATCCGCAACATGCTGGCGGGGGTGGGCGCCATCAACGTCACCCTCTTCGTGGTCGCCGCCAACGAGGGATGGAAGCCCCAGTCCCAGGAGCACCTGGACATCGTGGACCTGCTTGGGGTCTCATCGGCGGTGGTCGCCGTCACCAAGGCGGACCTCGTCGACGCCGACACCCTGGACGCCGTGATCGCCGATGTCCGGCACCGGATCGCCGGGACGTCCCTCGCCGGGGCTACGATCGTCCCCGTCTCCTCGACGACCGGAGCCGGTCTCGACGAGCTCAAAGACGAGCTGGACCGGGTCCTGGAGGCGACACCACCCGCCGAGGACCGCAAACGACCCCGGCTGTGGGTGGACCGGGTGTTCTCGATGAAGGGGTCCGGCACCGTCGTCACCGGGACGCTCACCGGCGGCAGCCTCGCCGAGGACCAGGAGATCGAGGTGCTCCCGGGCGGACAGCGGGCGCGCATCCGCGGCATCCAGTCGCATCACCGCCGCCTCGAGGAGATCCCTCCAGGCAACCGAACCGCACTGAACCTCGTCGGGCTCGAGCCCGAGGCGCTCCGGCGCGGGGACGCGGTGACGCTGCCCGGGCTGTGGCGTACCACTCGGCGGTGCCTCGCCGCCATCCGCTTCCTCGCGCAGCTCCCCCACGAGGTGAGCGAGCGCGGTGCGTTCAAGGTGTACATCGGGTCCTCGGAGCTCAACGCCGAGCTCCGCTTCCTGCAGCCGCCTCCGGAACCGGGCGAGACCGGCCTGGCGTTGCTCACGCTGGCCGAGCCAGCCGTGCTCGACTGGCACGACCGTTTCGTGCTGCGCGACGCCGGCCGGAGCGAGACCCTCGGCGGTGGCGTCGTCCTCGAGGCCCATCCCCAGGAGATCCGCCGCCGGCAACCCTTGGCCGTGCTCGCGGAGCGTGCCCAACGGCGTGCGGGGGTTGCCGGCCGGCCTGACTACTTCCTTGTGGTGCTGGATGAGGAGGGCGTCATGCCGGTCAAGGACGTCGCCCTCCGGACGGGCCTCGACCCGGGGGTCGCCCGGGCGGCGGGGGGCATCTGGCTCACCTCCGTCGTGTTCTCCGACCGGGCCTTCGAGGAGGCGTCAACGCGGCTCGTCACGGCCCTCCGGGCCCACCAGCAGGCGCACCCGCTCGACGCCGGGATGCCGCGGGCCGGCGCCCGGTCCGCCCTCGGCCTCGCGGCCCGGGCTGTCGACGAACTCGCCGAGGAGCTGGCGAAGCGGGGCTCGATCGTAGCGGACGCCGCCGTCCTGCGCACCCCCGAGTTCGTGCCTGCCCTTGGCGGCCGTGAGGCCGACGAACTCATGAGCCTCCTGCTCGAAGCCAAGGCGGCCCCCCCGGGACTGTCGGAGCTCGGGAAGCGGTTCGACGCCGCCCTCATCCGGGGCCTGGTCCGGACCGGCCAGCTTGTCGCCGTCAGCCAGGACCTTGTCTTTCCAGCGCAGACCCTGAGCGGCATCCAGGGCCTCATCCGGGAGAGGATCGCCAGCGCCGGGCCCTTCACGGTCGCCGAGTTCCGGGACCTCGTGGGCGCGAGCCGCAAGTACGCGGTCCCGCTCCTCGAGTACTTCGATCAGGCCGGATTCACCCGCCGCCAGGGAGACGTCCGGGTCCTCGGCCCCAAAGCCTGAGCCGGGGCCTGAGCCGGGACCTGATCAGGCGGCCCCCACCCGGGCGATCGTGATGCGGTTCTCGATGTCGACGATGAGGCGCGGGGGATCGGCCAGCTCGCTCACCCGCCACTGTGCGCCCCGCGACAGGCCGATGACCAGTTCGACGTAGCCCCCGGTGTCGTCGGACCGGCAGATCTCGGCGACGACGCCCAGGCCGGGGTAGAGCACCAGGCTCGGACTCACCGCCTGCCGTGGCCGCTCCGGGTCGTGGGCGTAGACCTCGAGGAAGTCGACCCTCAGGAATGCCCGGCCGTCGATGGCCAGCGGGTCCCCGCTGCCGTGCGAGCTGAAGGGAGGCGCATCTGCCGACACCGCATACGTCGAGGCTCTGCCAGCCAGCGACCGAAGGGGGGCACACCCGAACACGATCCGGTCGAAGCCCGGGTATGCCTCCGCCGTCACCGATTGCAGCAGCATCGCGCCGCCCAGGGTGCCCGACACCGGGCCCGCTCGAAACCCCCGCTGGTCGGTGTCCCGGCCTGCAACCTGTATGTTCGAGCCACGCTGCTCCTTCATCCCGTCCCCCTCGTTGCAGTGTCAACGGTTTTCGCTGCAACCCTGACCATGCGCCTCGCGCCGGAGGATGCCAATGGCGACTTTTCACTAGTTCGTAAAATGCGTACGGTAGCGGACGCTAGAATCGGACAGAACGCCGAAAAACATGGCACACTGCCTGCGATCCCTTGCGGCAGTTCGCAGCGAGCATGCGGCGCCGCACGGGCCGCGGCGTCCGGAGGCCTGGCCACCGACCGGATATGAGCTGAGCACAATCGACTCATAGGAACCGCCCGGTTGGTGGGCGGCAGGAGGAGGCTGCGTGACTGTACCTGTTGCTCTCTCGCGTCCCGTTGCCTACTACCGCCGAGGCTTCGCTGCCGCTCTCCTCGATGCCGGGTTTGACCTGCATCAACCCGACGATCTCTGCGAATGGGCGGCGCGCGCCGGCAGATGCGCGGTCGTCGTGTCTCTGCCGGCGGGTACGGACCTTGACGCTGTGGCCGGGCTCCCGGCGATTGGTGCCGGTGTCGTGGTCCTCGTGCTGCTCACCGACCCCACTGCCCGGTCCTACCGTGAGGTGCTCGGTGTCGGGGGATTCCCTGTGGCCTGGGACGTGCCCCCGCCCGGTATCCTCCGGGTCCTGCAGGCGGCCCTGAACGGCCAGGTCCTGGTCCCGCAGGGGGTGGCGGCCGGCCTTGCGTGGTACCGGGGGGGCGACGAGGGTCTCGCGGAGCCTCCCGGCTGCCCTCCCCTCGGCGCAACCGAGATCCACATCCTTGCCCGTGTCGCCAGGGGGGACACGGATCGGCGCATTGCCGCCGAGTTGCGGGTCAGCGAACGAACGGTGCGCCGGCGCCTCCGGATGATCTTCTCCAAGCTCGGCGTCGAGAGCCGGGTGCAGGCCGGCATCTACGCCGCGCAGCGGGGCCTCGCCGGGAGGTTCGTGTTCGAGCAGATCAACGCCGGGCCCAGCGAGGAGCCATCGCCCGATGAGGGACCGAAGGCGCCGCCGCATGCCGACGCGGTCTCGGTCGTGGAAACGGGTGTTGGGTGGCGCCCGCCGCAGGTCGTCACCACGGAGTTGCGCGGGCCGAATTCGTCGATCATGTTCGGCAACGTCGATCTTCGGAGGACCGACGGCGCACGCTAGTTGTTAGTGGTCGTCCGTCACCGCAGCAGCGCCACCACCGCGGTCGCCCAGGGTTTTCTACGGTTTTCTACCCAGCGGCGACGGGCGCCGCCACCGGGTCGAGCGTGCTGAGGTCGAGGCCCCGCGTCTCCGCGATGCCCTTCCAGGCGATCAGGATGACCGGGATCGTACACAGACCGAACAGCAGGCTCGCCGCCCCGCCGATGGAGCCGATGGCGCCGTGGCGGTGGTCGCCGAGGAACCCGACGATGAGGGGCCCGAAGATCCCGCCGGGGATCTCGAAGGCGTTGCGGCACCACGTGGCGGCCCGCCCCCTGACGTAGGTCGGGAAGCACTCCGTGGCGAACGCGGTCGTCGCCGCGCCGGAGCCGAGCCCGAAGAAGATCGTGCCGCACAGCAGGGGCAGCATCGGCCCGGGGGCATGGATCCGGAACAGCAGCGTGCCCAGGACGCCGGCAAGGATCACGTAGCCGAGGAAGGTCGGCTTGCGGCCGAAGCGGTCCATCAGCCGCCCGGCGATGATGAATCCCACCGCCCCTACCACCCCCGCGACGGCCAGGTACAGCCCGGTCAGGGAGACCGACATGTGGGCCTCCTTCTCGGCGTAGTACACCCACCAGGCCACGCCGGCCGACACGGCCAGGTACCGGAAGAAGTGGGTCAGGCCAACCGCCAGGACGTTGTGCCGGAACTCCGCCCGCCAGGGCTCGAAGATGCCGGCGCAGTCGAGGTCGGCCGCGTTGGCGCCGTTCATCGCCGCCTCGTAGCGGCGGGTTTCCCGCAGTCCTCGACGGGCGATCGCTACGACAACGAGGGGGATCAGCCCCACGAGGTAGAACGCCCGCCAGCCGAGGGGATTGCCCATGAACCCGGCGAAGCCGAGGAGCCCGACCGAGATGCCGCCGAAGGTCCCCATCGAGGTCAGGACGCCGAGCGCCCGGCCACGGCGGTCCTGGGGGAACTCCTCGACGACCATCGTGACGGCGGCAGCCCACTCGGCCCCGAGGAACACCTGCGCCATGAACTGGGCGATCGTGTACCAGACGAGGTCGGGCGCCGCGGCGGTCAGCGCGGTCATGACGGTGTAACCGGTCACCGTGATCAGCAGCAGGCGCCGGCGCCCGATGCGGTCGCTCTGCGTGGCCAGGAAGAAAGCGGCGACCGTGCCGGCGATGGTGATCGCCCGGATGATGCCGCCGGTTCGCTCCGACCCCCCGTAGGTCGTGAGGACCTGCGCCAGGACGAAGGAGAAGACGTACCCGTCGTAGCCCTCGAAGAAGGTGGTGACCGACAGCAATCCCATCAGCTTGCGGCGGTAGGCTGCCCCTCCCGCCGGGTCGCTCTGCATGGCCGCCCCCATCCGCCGAGCCCCGGCCCGCGGGCGGAGCATGAATGTCGCGTCCGCTGCATTCTGAACCTACGCGGCCTAAAGAACTATGGCGAGTTTTCCCTTCAGGATCTTGTCAGGCCCAGCGGGATGTCGATGTCCACGTGGGGTGCGCCACCCACGCGCAGCTATCCAGGTGCGTGCAGTCATCACACTCAGTGACGGGCCGTTCCCCGACGAGGGGCCTCCGGAAATTCTGTGAGTACAAACCGCTGCTCTACAACGGATCGTACTCAAAGAACGTCGGGTCGGAAACGGGAAATCGGACGAAGCAGTCTCTCGTCTCCTTCGGCGACCGTGGGCTGCCCACTCAGCGTGAGCGACGGCCTAACGAACTATGGCGAAGGTTCCTTCGCCGTGGCGGCCAGTCGGCGGCGCAGGAGGAGACCACCGATCAGCGCCGCCAAGCCGGCCGCTGCGAGCGGGAGGGTGGGGGTCGGGGAACCCGTGACCGGCAGCGCCCGCTGCTGCAGGTCGACGGTCAGCCGGACGGGGGCGGTGGACTGGGTCACGCGCCAGCACGCCTTCTGGCCCAGGCCGAGGATCCAGGTGAGGAACCCTTCGGAGGCATCCGACACGGCAGCTTCGGTGAGGACCGGGAGCCCGGGTTTGAGGTCGAGGGGGCCGGCGTAGGAGACGGTGGGCGTTGCGTTCACCGGGTCCTGGAGATAGCCGTTGTGGAAGGCGACCTTGACGAAGGACAGGCCGCCGATTGCCAGCGGCTGGCCGCTGGCCCCCGATGTGAATGGTGGTGTGGCGGCCGAGACCGTGAACGTGGCGCCCACGCCGGCGGGGGCCGGGAGGGTAGCGAATTCGAAGGTGACACGGTCGAAGCCCGCCTCGGTCGTGGCGGTGACGTGCCGGAGCACCTGCAGGCCACCCAGCGTGCCGGAGGACGGCGTGCACGAGAAGGGGTGTCCGCCGAGGCGCGGCCGACCCCCGGCACCAGCCCCGCCAGCACCACGACGATGCACGCGACCAAGCCGCGGGTCAGCATGGTCGCCACCCCTCCCTCGTTTCCGCTTTGTTTCCGCTTTGGGGAGAACTCTACGCTTCCGGGGCTTCTCCCGAGGGGGTTTCCGCCGTCGTTTGGCTGTCGCCGGCGCCTTCCACGAGGAGCAGCAGGCCCACCACCGAGCGGACCCGGACCCTGGTCCCCTCCGGGATGGCCGCCCCCAGCGTGCGGGCCCGCCACAGTGATCCGGCGGCCGTCACCTCACCGTCGGGCACCAGGTCCGTCCGGGCGATCCCCACGCTGCCGACGAGTCCATCGATGCCGGCGGGGGGCCGGGCGACCCGCGCCCGGAGGGCCGCAGTCATGATCGAGATGAAGAACAGCAGCGTCCCCAGGACGCCGGCGACGATCGTCCACCACGGCAGCGCCAGGGCGGGAGAGGCGTGCGGGAAGAGCAGGATGCTCCCGACGACGAACCCGACGGTGCCGGCGGCGGTCGGGAGGCCGAGACCGCCGTTGTGGAGGTCGGGGACGAACAGGATGAGCGACACGACGACCAGGGCCAGGGCGGCCCACGACGTCGGCAGGACGCTGAAGCCGTAGAGCGACAGGACCAGCGCCCCGCCACCCATGAGCCCCGCCGCCCCGATGCCGGGGAAGTAGAACTCGAAGACAAGCCCGAACACGCCGATCAACAGCAGCATGCAGGCGACGGCCGGGCGAGTGGCCGCGTGGAGCAGGCGGTCGAGGAACCCGAGCTTGTGGAAGCGCAGCGGGGCACCGAGGACCGACAGCGTGACCGGCTGGCCGTTGACGGTGACGGTGCGGCCGTTGAGGTTCTGGATGAGGGTTGTCAGGCTGCCGGCCCGGAAACTCACGAGGCCCTGGGTGGCCGCGGTGCTGTCGCTGACTGCATCGAGCGGCACGTTGTTGGTCCGCATCGCCCTGAGGTAGGCGCCGGCAGCCCCGGTGTCGGGCTTCCCGTCGAGGTTCACCGGAATGGGGGGACCCAGGGTTGTGCCGGGCCCCATGACGAGGACGGGCGCCGCATAGGCAACGAACGCGCCGGCACCGGCTGCGCGGGCGCCCTGGGGAGCGATCCAGACCACGATGGGCACCGTCGCATGGCGGATACGGTCGACGAGACCGGTCACCGGCACGCGGAGGCCGCCGGGGGTGTCCAAGCGGATGATCAGCACCGAGGACCCGGAAGCCTCGGCCGCGCCGATCGAGCGGAGCAGGGCGTTGGCCGAGACGGGGTCGATCACGCCGGACAGCTCGAAGTAATCGACGGCCCCGCTGCCCGCGGAGGCCTGCGAGGGGGTAGAAGACCAGGCAGGGCTCGACGGGATCAGAAGGGTCAACAGCAGTGCCCCGACCGCGAGCGCGGCTGCGAGCAGCCTCGGGGCGAGGCTGTCGGCCGGGCTGGCCCGTCTCCGGGTCCGTGGAAAAGTGGGAGGTATCATCAGCGCGTGTCTCTGGACGCCATTCTCGACCGCAGACTCCTCATTATCTCTGGCAAGGGCGGGGTCGGGAAAACCACCATCTCAGCGGCCCTTGGAATGATGGCCGCCAGGCACGGTCTCAGGGTCCTCGTGGCCGAGGTCGAGGGCAAGAACGCGATCTCCCACCTCCTGGGCGTCCCGCCGCTGACCAGCGAGCCCAGGGAAGTGCGCCCCGGTCTCTGGGCGATGCACGTCTCGCCGGAGGAGGCCCTCCGGGAGTACTTCGAGGTCCAGTTCCACGCGAAGCGGGTGGCCCGCCCGCTGGTGGCTTCCCAACTCGTCTACTTCGTGACGCACGCCGCCCCGGGCCTCCGGGACATCCTGATGCTGGGCAAGATCTGGTACCAGGTGGCCCGCAAGGGCGAGTTCGACATGGCCCTCCTCGACACGCCGGCCGCCGGCCATGCCGTGTCGATGCTGCGGTCGCCGGAGGGGTTCCTCGAGGCCGTCCAGGTCGGCACCCTCGCGAACCAGGCCAAGCGGGTGTCGGACTGGCTGCACGACCCCGAGCAGGTGGCCATCCACCTCGTCAGCCTCGCCGAGGAGACCCCGGTCAAGGAGACCCTGGAGACGGCGAGGCTCATGGAGGAGCGGGTGCACATGCACGTCGACTGCGTCCACGTGAACATGCTCTACCCCCCGTTCGCCGAGGATCCCGCCCTCAACGCCGCCCTCGACCGCATGAAGACGCCGCGGGGTCTGCGGCCGCGGGCCAAGGGGACAGAAGTCCTCTCCGACGATCGCGCCCAGGCGCTCTTCGCCTGCGGTGAGTTCTACCGGGACCGGCGGGCGATGCAGCAGGAGCACCGCGGCAGGCTCGTGGAGGGCCTGGGCGGCTCCGCATCCGTCGTCGACCTGCCCTTCCTCTTCGGTGACGGGTTCGCCGGCAAGGAACTGGACCTGCTCGCCGACGTCATCGAAGAGCAAGCGTCCGCCACACCGTGAGCCTGGAGTCGGCCCTCGACGGCCAGATCGTGATCTGCGCCGGGCCGGGCGGCGTCGGGAAGACGACGGTCTCGGCGGCCATCGCCATGGAAGGAGCACTGCGGGGCCGGCAGACCTGCGTCGTCACAATCGACCCCGCGAAGCGCCTGGCGGATGCGCTCGGCCTCGAGGCGCTGTCCAACCAGCCGCACCGGGTCCCGGCAGAGGCGTTCGAGGCAGCCGGCCTCCCCGCTGCCCCCCTCGACGCCATGATGCTCGACACCAAGACGACCTTCGACGACCTGGTCCACCGCTACGCCAAGACCGAGGACCGGGCGCGCTCGATCATCGACAACCGCTTCTACCAGGCGATCTCCGGCGCCCTGTCCGGCACCCACGAGTACATGGCCATGGAGAAGCTCTACGAGCTGTACTGGATGGGCAACTACGACCTGATCGTCATCGACACGCCGCCAACCCGCAACGCCCTGGACTTCCTCGACGCTCCGAAGCGCATGACGTCGTTCCTCGAGGGCAAGCTGCTCAAGTGGTTCCTCGTGCCGGCCGTCGGCGGGGGCCGAGGTGTCTTCCGGGCGATGAACCTGGCCGCCGTGACCTTCCTGCGCGTGGTGCAGAGGGTCATCGGTGCCGACGCCCTCAAGGACACCGCCGACTTCTTCGCCAACTTCGAAGGGATGTACGACGGGTTCAAGGAGCGGGCACAGGCCGTCTACGAACTGCTCCGCCAGGACCTGACCCGCTTCGTGGTGGTCGTGAGCCCCACCGACCAGGCGGTCGAGGAGGCGCTGTTCCTGGTGTCCTCGATGGCGTCGCACCACCTGCACTTCGGCGGCCTGGTGGTGAACCGGATCCACCCGCGTTTCAAGGGGGCGGGCGGCGAGCCTGCAGGGACGCCGCTGGGGGACCGCCTGGTGCAGATCGCCGAGGAGTTCGAACAGGTCCGGCTGCGGGAGGAGCAGAGCCTGAAGCGCCTCGAGTCCGAGGTGCCGAGCCGGCGGTGGGTCCGCATCCCGTACATGAACACGGACGTTGCGAACCTCTCCTCGCTGAACGAGGTGGCCGAGACGATCTTCGCCGGCTCGGAGCACCTCGCCCGGGACTGAAGATCAGGCCCGCCGCCGCCGGGCCTTATACTCTGGCGGCTTCACAGGTGGTTGCACATTGACGGCCGACGGAGGGAGAAGCGTGGCGCTGCGGAAGGTCGCCGGTCTCGACGATGTCCGCCTGCACGTGGCGCGTGAGCTGGCCGACTACGAGGTGCCGAAGGGGCCGGGCGAGCTGGGCACGCTGCACATCGCCCAGGAGCGCAATATCAGCCGGACGTTCAAGGCCCACTGGACCGGCTTCACGCTGCAGTTCCCCAAGCGCACCATCCTGCTCTCGGCCACCTTGAACGACGGGACGTTCTGGTCGGAGGGCTACATCTGCCCCGGCCAGCCGTCGTGGGTCCTGGCATTCCGGCGGGACCCGCACAAGGCCCGTGGCTCCGGCGGGCCCCGGCCGGACGACAAGCTCGGCCTCGAGTCCTCCATCGAGACCTCCCTCGCCCAGCGCCACAAGCTGATCGACTCGGGCCAGATCCCCCACGAGGAGCTGATCCGCATGGAGGACTTCGACGACCCGCTCGAGGCCGTCGAAGAGTTCTTCAACTACACCGCCTGGTACGTGCTCAGGGCCATCGAGGCCTCCTGGGACCAGCTCGGCTACATCCCGGAGCCGAGCGTCGGATGGGGGGCCGCCGAGGACCATGTGGCGGAGCTGGAGCCCGAGGCAGCGGCCTTGGAAGAGAAGCGCCTCGTCAACACCCTCGATGTCGTCGACATCCCGCCGGTCATCCTCAAGTCCCGTGCAGAGCGCACCAAGCCCCCGCCGAAGGGCGAGGCTCCCAACGACCTGCTCTACCGCATCGCGCGGCGCTTGTCCGACTACCAGGTGCCGAGGGGCGACGGCGCGCTCGGGACGCTGCACATTGCCCAGGAGCGCAACATCAGCCGCACGTTCAAAGCCCACTGGACCGGCTTCACGCTGCAGTTTCCCAAGCGCATCATCCTGTTGTCTGCCATGTTGAAGGACGGAACATTCTGGTCGGAGGGCTACATCAGCACCGGCCAGCCGTCGTGGGTCCTGGCCTTCCGCCGGGACCCGCACAAGGCCCGAGGCTCCGGCGGGCCCCGGCCCGACGACAAGCTCGGCCTCGAGTCCTCCATCGAGACGTCGCTCGCCCAGCGCCACAAGCTGATCGACTCGGGCCAGATCCCCCACGAGGAGCTGATCCGCATGGAGGACTTCGACGACCCCCTCGAGGCAGTCGACGAGTTCTTCAACTACACGGCCTGGTATGTGCTCCGGGCCATCGAGGCCTCCTGGGATCAGCTCGGCTACATCCCGGAGCCGACGGCGGGATGGGGTCCCGACGAGGACCGGGCCGCGACGCTGCCCGTGGCGCCGGCCATCGAGGAGGGTCTCAAGAAATCCGACATCATCTGGGTCACGCCCGACACCTCCAACCGCTCGTTGCCCTGCTGGTTCGTCTACAAGAACGGGAAGATCTGGGTCCTCTCCGCCGAGCCGCAGCAGGTGATCCCCGACGCGGTCCACGTGCGGGAGGCGCAGGTGGCGGTCCGGTGGAAGGGCAGGGACGCCAGGCTGGTCGACTTCGAAGCATCGGTGCGGGTGATCGGTCCCGAGAACCCTGCAGAATTCGAAGAGATCGGGGCGCTGCTGGTGGCCAAACGCCAGTCCGTCCAGGGCTCCGTCGAGGACATCGTCTCCCGCTGGATGTCCCAGGGCGTCATCCTCGAACTCACGCCCCGGTTGTGACGGCAGGGTCCCCGGCGTCCCGCACCGACGTTCTCGAGGAGGCGGCGCTCCTCCTTTCCCTCGCAGCTCGCCCGGTCATCTGGGCGGGCGGGGGTGCCGTTGCGTCCGGGGCCTGGAAGGAGCTTGCCGAGGTGGCCGAGCTCCTGGGTGCGCCGGTCGTCACCAGCACATCGGGGAAGGGGGCGCTCAGCGAGGCCCACCCGCTCAGCGTCGGGTCGCTCTTCGGGGCCACCGAGGTGGCCCGCCTGCTCGGCCAGGCCGACGCCGGGCTCGCAGTCGGGACGTCGTTCTCGGCCCGCTCCACCCGCTCCTGGCAGCTCCCCCTGCCCCTACAGCTCTTCCATGTGGATGTCGACCCCGACGCGTTCGGCCGCCGGTACCCGGCTCGCTCGAGCATTGCGGGCGACGCCCGCGAGGTCCTGGGGGGCCTTGCGGATGGGCTCCGCGCCCGCCCTGCCGGCCCGGCCCGGGAGAGCGCGGCGGACCGGGTGAGGCCGGTGCGCGACGGCGCCCGCAACCGCATGGCCGCAACCGGGCCACTGGCGGACGCGATCGGGGCCCTGCGCCGCGCGATCCCCGGTGACGTCCCCACGGTGTGGGACCCGGGACCCGCCCGCTGGGCCGTGCCGTTGTTCCCGGTGACGGTGCCCGGCACGTTCCACGCCCCGCTCCCCGACGCCGCGCCCGGCTCCTCGCCTGTGGCGGCGCTGCGGCTGGCGGTGCAGCGGCGGGGGCCAGCGATCGCCGTCGGCGCGGCGGGTGAGATCGGCGACCTGACCGAGCTTGCCGGAGCCGGCATACCGGTGGTGGTCGTGGCGCTCGAAGGGGGAGCGTCGGCAGCGGGAGGTCCGGCGGGTTGGGGGCTCCGCTCGGTCCGGGTGGACGACGAGCCCGGGCTGGCGCTGTCGATCGCGGAGGCGTTGACCTCGGCAGCCCCGACGGTCGTCACCGTTGGTACCTTGTTCGCATGAAGCCCTTGTTCCGCATGAAGCCCTTGTTCGCATGAAGCCCTTGTTCGCATGAAGCCCTTGTTCGCATGAAGCCTTCCAGGATGCTCGTGGCCGCCGCCGCGGCGTCGGCGGGAGCCGGGGCGGTCTGCGTCGGCTGGGGAGTCGTCGAGGCCCACCGCTACTGGATCCGGACGCACCGCCTCGCGGTGCTGCCCCCCGACGCCAAGCCGCTGCGGATCCTGCAGGTCTCAGACCTGCACCTGCGGCAGTCGAGCACGCGCCTCGCCGCCTTCCTCTCCGGGCTTGCGGGAGAGACCTACGACCTCGTGCTGGCCACCGGGGACCTCCTGGGGGAGCCCGCGGCCGTCGAGCGCTGCGCCCGGCTGCTCGGGGGGCTGCAAGGCCGCTTGGGGCGCTACTTCGTCCTCGGCTCCTCGGACTACTACGCCCCCAGGTTCAAGAGCTACCTCGACTACTTCACCCGCCGCCGCCGGCCACCGACCAAGCTCAACCGCACGGACGACTTCCTCCGCATCCTGGAGGCCCAGGGCTGGGAGAGCCTCACCAACCGCACGATCCAGGTCGACCTCAAGGGGACCCCGACCCAGATCACGGGCCTGGACGACCCCTTCCTGCACCGCGAGGAGCGCTCCCTCCTGCAGCGGAGCCCCGACGCCGCCTTCGCCCTCTGCGTCGTCCACGACCCCTCCCCCTACGACGCGGCAGCCCGGGCCGGCTTCGACCTGGTGGTTGCGGGCCACACCCACGGGGGCCAGATCCGCCTGCCCCTCGTCGGTGCGCTCGTCACGAACTCCGACGTCCCGCGGCACCTCGCGCTCGGGGCCTCCTGGGTGGGCCGGACGCTGCTGTTCGTGACGCCGGGCCTCGGCACCGGCAAGTTCGCGCCGTACCGCTTCCTCTGCCCACCGGAGGCGTCGGTCCTCGAACTCGTCCCCCGGGGGCTGGGCTAACCGCCGAGCTTTCTCGTTGCCCTGAGGTACCGCTACGGTACTCCACAGCAACCGCCGCTAGGCTCCCCACCGGTCGTGGTGGATGACCTCGGCGGCGGGGCGGCGGCCCCGCTCCAGCGAGCCGGAGCGCCGGTCGGGGGCCGGCTTGCCGATGGTGACGATCCCGATCGGCTGCACGTCCTCGGGGATGCCCAGCAACGTGCGGAGGCCGTTGTAGCTCTGGAGGGCTAAGAACCCGGCGGCGAGGCCCTCGTCCACGGCTGCAAGGAGCAGCAGCATCATCGAGCAGCCGGCGTCGACGAACCAGAACGGGACCGGCCAGTTGAGCTTCCCGTCGGGGCCGAGCTTGTCCGGGGCGCCGTAGCGGTCACGGTAGTCCTGCTCGCTCGTGCAGACGACCACCAGGGCCGGCGCCTCCGAGACCCAGGGGTCGAAGCCCCGGGCGACGTAGGAGCCCTCTCCCGCCAGCTTGGCGACCTCCCACCGAAGGTCGGGGTCGGTGACGATGACGAACGACTGTCCCTGCGTGAACCCGGCGCTCGGCCCCCGCCGAGCCGTCTCGACAATGCGCCGAAGCACCTCGTCCGGCACGGCCTCGGGCGAGTACCGCCGAACCATCCGCCGCCGCCGCACAACCTCCGCGAATTCCACCCGAGCACCCTCTCACAGGCCCCGACGAAGGGCGTGGGCCGAATTTCCCCCCGAATAAGAAGGAAAATCCCCCCCACCCCCCACCGCCAGCCCGCCCCCAGCGTGAGGTTTTGTACCCCCCGACGTTCAAGGGAGCCGGGCCTTTGTACACCCCGACGTTCAAGGGAGCCGGAGCGGCCCAACCCCCCTGGCGACGGAAACGAGGAGGGCCGGGGCCGTGGTTCGGGGGGCGACTCACGAGGCTCCGTACACCCTGACGTTCAAGTGGAGCGGGGGCCCAACCCCCCGCGCGCCAAGTAGGGCCAGGGGGGCGGGGGCCGTGGTCTCGGAGGCGACTCACGAGGCCGACGAGACCCATTCGGACGGAAGCCACGCCTCGTGGCGGTTCTCGGAGCCGCCGAGGCCACGGCCCCCGACCGTCAGCGGCGATGTGAGTCGGGAAGGGGGGATTTGAACCCCCGGCCTCCACGTCCCGAACGTGGCGCGCTAACCAAGCTGCGCTACTTCCCGTAGACACCCAGTTTAGCGCCCGGGGCCCACCAGGGTCAGTGCCCGGTCGAGGTCCCCATCTGCCACTGCTCCCACTCCAGCATCCGGGCGTACAGCGCCTTGTCGAAGCTCGGTGGCGGCGGGGGAGGGGGCGGCTGCGGCGAGGGGGTCGGCGTCGGGACCACAACCGGCACGGGCGGCGGTGCCGGGACCGCAGGCTTGGGCGGCGGCGGGCCCGCCGGCTTCGGCGGAGCGACCGGCGCCGCCGCGACCACGGGCGGCGGTGCTGGCTTGGGCGCCGGAGGCTTCAGCAGTGGAAGGGGCGGCAGGGCGATGACAAGGCCGCCGGTGGTGTCGACGAAGTCCTCGACGACCATCAGGCCGATCGGCGAGTTCGCCACGGCGATCCCCACGAGGTGGTAGTCGGCGCCGACGATGATGACCTGGTGCTCCGGGCTGGCGACGAAGGCCGTATGCACCTGGTCGGCGTCCGGGCCGTACCCCACGTTCTCCCCGGCGGAGTTGGCGGTAGGGACGTTGTTGGGGAAGGCGGGGTTCTGGAAGATCCGGCGGGCGGCGGCCATGGCGTTGGCCTGCACCTGGGCGATGACGCTCAGGCTCGCATCCAGGGAGACGGGCCCGATGCCGTGTTGGGCACGGTCCTGGTTGATCAGGTCGAGGAGGTGACCCACCGGGCTCGCTTGGCCGAGGGCGGGAGCACCTGGAAACGCCACGGAGGCGAGGGAGGCCAGGCTGAGCGCCAAGCACCAGGTGGTCCGGCGCAGCGTCGAGCGCAATGTTGGGACTACGGTCATTCCACTCCAGACTTGTGGGCCATATCCAGCATCCTTTGTCGCCCGTACTCCGGCCCGATTTCCGCGTCCTGCACGCGCGCGTCACAACAAGGGCGTACTGCTTATGCGGGCAGGCGAACATGCTGCCGATGCAGGTTCCTAGGTGCTGCCCCCCGTGCCGGCCACGGCGTACCCCAGCGGCCCCGAGACGCCAAACACTTAGTGACACTGATCCAACCCTCTCCCCGGAGGGCTGCCCTCAGAATGTCCAAACACGGTTGAAGTGCTCGGGCCGCATCCTAGTTGACTGACCGCGACGGATGCAACCCCCCCCCAATCGTGGGACCAAATTCGAGCCAGGTGATTCAGCCAGGGCGGAACGCCCGAACAGCTCTAGCTGGGAAGCAGGCTTTCGGCAATCTGGATTGCGTTCAGTGCGGCACCCTTGCGCAGGTTGTCGCAGGCGCAGAAGAAGCAAAGCGCGCGAGCGTCGCTCAGATCCAGCCGAACTCGCCCAACATATGAAGGGTCCTTGCCGGCCGAAAGCTGGGGCGTCGGCAGGTCGGCAAGTTCGACGCCGGCGGCCTGATCCAGGCAGGCCAGCGCCGCCTCGAGGTCCACGTCCGCGGCGAAGCGCGCCCAGACGGCGGCCCCGTGGCCCACGATGGTCGGCACCCGGACACAGGTCGCTGTGACCTCGAGGGCCGGCAAACCGAGGATCTTGCGAGTCTCGGCGACCAGCTTCATCTCCTCGCTGGTATAGCCGTTGTCCTTGAGCGATCCCGCCCGGGGCACGACGTTGTAAGCGAGGGGGGCGGGGAATGCCTGCGGCGGGGGCAGGAGGTTGCCGGCGGTCCCGGCGGCCAGCGCCTCGGCGGCACCGGGGTCGCCTGCCAGCTTGGCCACCTGGTCGGTCAGTTCCTCGACACCGCCCCTCCCGGCACCGGACGCCGACTGGTAGGACGAGACGATGGCCTTCTCCAGGCCGAAGCGCTGGTGCAGGGCGCCGAGCGGCAGCACAACCCCCAGCGTGGTGCAGTTCGGGCTTGCGACGATGCCCTTCACAGCACCGGCGAGGGCGGCAGCGTTGACTTCGGGGCAGACGAGGGGCACATCCGGGTCCATCCGCCAGGCCGCCGAGTTGTCGACGACGATGGCTCCGGCCGCAGCCGCAACGGGGGCGAACGTGCGGGCGATGTCGTCGGGCGTGTCGAGGAGCACCAGATCGATCCCCTCGAAGACGCCGTCCTCCAGCACGCGGACCGGGATCTGGCCGTCCCCGAAGGCCACGAGGCGTCCGGCCGAGCGGGCAGACGCCACCGCCACGACCTCGGAGGCCGGGAAGGCCCGCTCGTGCAGGATGTCGAGCATCACCCGGCCGACGACGCCCGTGGCGCCGACGACGGCGACGCGAGGCCTCGCAGGAAGTCGTCTCATAGCTCCTCCTCCTCTTCGCCGTTCTTGCCGTGACTCTCCCGGAGGATGGCTCCCTCGGGCAGCTCGAAGGCGGCGTGGATGAGCCGCACCGCCCGATCCACCTCCGAAGCCCGGACGACGACCGAAATGCGGATCGACGAGGTCGAGATCATCTCGATGTTGATGCCGGCATCGGCGAGGGTCTCGAACATCTTCGCAGCGACGCCGGGATGGGACCGCATCCCGGCCCCCACGAGCGACACCTTCCCGATCTCCGGCTCTGCGGTCCAGCCCTCTGCCCCGACCTCGGCTGCGATGCGGCCGAGGGCCTCCTCGGAGCGGGAGAGGTCGTCCTTGGGGAGGGTGAAGGTCTGGTCGGTGCGCCCGTCCTCGGACACGTTCTGCACGATCATGTCGACGTTGATCGCCGCGGCGGCCAGGGACCCGAAGACCGTGGCGGCGATGCCCGGGCGGTCGGGTACCCGCCGGATGCGGATCATCGCCTCCGACTTGTCGTACACGACCCCCGAGATCAGGGCCTTTTCCATCCGCTCGTCACCTTCCTGGATGAATGTGCCCGTCTCATTGTTAAACGACGAGCGCACATGCACCACAACGCTGTAGTTGCGGGCGTACTCCACGGAGCGCAGCATCAGCACCCGCGCCCCGCTCGCGGCCATCTCCAGCATCTCCTCGTAGCTGACCACGTGGAGCTTGCGGGCGTCCGGGACGACCCGCGGGTCAGCAGTGTAGACGCCGTCGACGTCGGTGTAGATCTCGCAGACATCGGCGTGCAGGGCTGCGGCGATGGCCACCGCGGTGGTGTCCGACCCGCCCCGGCCCAGCGTGGTCACGTCGTTGCTCCCCGTGGACACGCCCTGGAACCCGGCGACGATCACGATCTTGCCGGCGTCCAGCGCCTCCAGGATGCGCCGGGCCCGCACGTCGACGATGCGGGCCTTGGTGTGGGTCGTGTCGGTGACGATGCCGGCCTGGGACCCGGTGAGGCTGATGGCGTCGTGGCCCATCTCGATGATGGCCATCGACAGCAGCGACATCGAGATCCGCTCACCCGCCGACAGCAGCATGTCGAGCTCCCGGGCGTGGGGCACCGGCGAGATCTCCAGCGCCTGCCGCATGAGCTCGTCGGTCGTGTGGCCCATGGCCGAGACGACCACGACCACGGGATGGCCCTGCTCCGCCGTGCCGACGATCCGGGCCGCGACGTTGCGGATCCGCTCGGCGCTCGCAACGGACGTGCCCCCGTATTTCTGGACGACGATTCCCACGATCGATGACCCCTGTAACGGAGTAGCGCTTAGTGAGGAAGCTCGCGGCGGCCTTCGAGTGCCCGCCCGAGGGTGACCTCGTCGGCGTACTCGAGGTCGCCGCCCACGGGCAGACCGCTGGCGATCCGGGTGACGGTCACCCCGAGCGGCGAGATCAGGCGGGCAAGGTACATCCCGGTGGCCTCTCCCTCCACGTTGGGGTTGGTGCAGACGATGATCTCGGTGATGCCCTCCGCCGGGATCCTGGCGAGCAGCTCCGAGATGCGCAGGTCGTCCGGCCCCACCCCGTCGATGGGTGAGATGGCACCGCCGAGCACGTGGTAGCGGCCCCGGAACTCCCCGGTCTTCTCCACTGCCACGATGTCCCGGGCCTCCTCGACGACACAGACGACGGAGTGGTCCCGCCGGTCGCTGGCACAGTACTCGCACAGCTCGCCGGTGGAAATGTTGAAGCAGCGCCCGCAGAAGCGCGTCTTCTCCTTGACCTCCACGATCGCCGTGGCGAGGCGGCGGGCCTCGGCGGTATCGACCTTCAGGATGTGGAAGGCCAGGCGCTGGGCAGTCTTCGGCCCGATGCCCGGGAGTCGAGTCAACTCTTCGACCAGGTCCTGGACCGGTCCTGCGAACACCTACGCCTCAGCGCATACCGGGAAGGCTCATGCCTCCGGTAAGTGGTCCCAGGCGCTCGCTGGCGAGGGCCTGCTGTGCCCGGAGCCCGTCGTTGAAGGCGGCCCGGAGCAGGTCCTCGAGCATGCCCGCGTCCTCGGGGTCGATGGCGTCGGGGTCAATGGTCACCCGGCTCACCTCCTGCCCCGTGAACTCGATCTTGACGGCGCCACCGCCGGCGGAGCCCTCGACCACGGCCAGCGCGAGCTCCTCCTGGGCCTTGGCAAGATCGGCCTGCATCTTCTGGACCTGCTTCATCATCTTGTTCATGTCCATTTTTTAACTTCGCCCTCCTGTGGGGCTACGAATCTAGTGGTGCGTCTCCTCCACTATCTCGGCGGCGAAGCCCTCGCGGATCAGGTCGATCGGATCCCTCGGCGGTGCGATCGTGGTGACCGGCGCCGGTCCCGCATCACCATCATCCTCCCCCGAAGGCCTCTCAGCCGGATCTGGAGCCGGTTGCCGAGCCGGAGCCGGGGGCTCATTCTGCCCGAGAACACATCGCACCGCTGGCCGGACGCCGAAGGTCTCGAAGAACGCTTCCACGAGGGGCGAGAGGTAGCCCGAGCCGGGCGCGGACACCTTGTCGCGATGGAAGCGGTTCGTGGGCGGGAACTGCAGCACCACCTCGCCGTCGTCGAACTCCGCAGGCGCCGCCGAGATCAGCATGGCGTGGGCGGTGATCTTGCGTTTCTTCACCAGTTCCATGACCGCGGGCCAGGCCAGCCGGATCCGCTCGATGTCGAGTTTGCCGGTGGGCGCCGGCACCGGTGCAGGCGGCGGGGGTGGGGCCGCGGCACGGGGCGAAGGCGCCGCCCGCTCGGGGGCCTTCGTCCAGCCGGAATGCCCGGCGGGAGGGGGAGCCGGCGCCGGGGCGGCGACGGCGCGCTGCACCGGCGGGGGGGCCGGGGCCGGCATGCCGGCCGGCTCCTGGTCCGGCAGCGCCACAGGCTCGAGGCCCGCAATCCGTTCCAGCCGTTCGATGCGGGCGAGCAGCGACGACGACGATGCGTGCAGGTCCGGCCGAGCCATGCGGGCGAAGGCGATCTCGAGGGAGAGCCGGCTGTCCACCGCCTGCCGGAGCTGGATGTGGGCCTCCCCGGCGAGGTCGAGGATGCGCAGGAGCTCGCCCGGACCGAAACGGTTCGCCTGGGCGCGGAGGCGGGCGAGGCGGTCGTCGGCGACGTCGAGGATCTCCTGGGGGGCTGCGGTGTGCTGGATGAGGAAGAGGGACCGGAGCTGGTCGACGAGGCCCCGAAGGAACTCCCGGGGCTCCTGGCCGGAGCGGATGAGGCGGTCGGTGAACGCGAAGCATGCCCCGACATCACGCTCGGAGATCAGGTCGATCGCCTCGGACAGGATCTCGTCGGAGACCGTGCCGAACAGCCGTGCGATGTCCTCGGCGGTGACCGTCCCGCCGGAGTAGGTGATGGCCTGCTCGAGCAGCCCCAGGACGTCCCGCATCGATCCCGACGAGCGGACCGACAGCAGCACCACCGCCGCCTCGTCGATGGTGATGCCCTCGGCCGCGCAGACGTGCAGGATCCGCTGGGCGACCGCTTCCGGCTCGAGCGCCCGGAACTCGTAGCGCTGGCAGCGGTCGAGCACCGTCTGGAGCACCTTGGCGGGCTCGGTGGTGGCAAACACGAAGATGACGTGGGAGGGAGGCTCTTCCAGCACCTTGAGCAGGGCGTTGTTGGCTGCGGCGGTGAGCATGTGGCATTCGTCGAGGATGTAGACCTTCCACCGCCCGCCGACCGAGGCGTAGGCCACCTTGTCCCGCAGGTCGCGGGCGTCATCGACCGAGCCGTGGGTGGCGGCGTCGATCTCGACGACGTCGAGCGAGTTGCCCTCGGTGATCTCCCGGCACGAGGCGCACTCGTTGCACGGCTCGCGCGTCGGTGCCCGCTCGCAGTTGAGGGCCTTGGCCAGGATCCGTGCCGTCGACGTCTTGCCGGTCCCACGGGGGCCCGAGAACAGGCAGGCATGGGCCATACGGTCCTCGGCGAGCGCATTCTGGAGCGTCCTCGTGACATGCCCCTGCCCAACCACATCACCAAACGTCTGCGGCCGATAACGCCTATAAAGAGAGAACTGCCCCATATCTATTCACCTGAGAGAGAAGAATCCCATCATAAGCCCATCCGAAGTCCCCCTACCCCCGGCCGTACCTGCCTTTGCCTTGCCCTAGCTTTGCTTTGCTTTTGCCTTGCCTTTGCCTTGCCCTGCCTTTGCTTTGCCTTTAAACACTCCCGCACTGAAGACGGTAAGGGAGGCAGGGGGGAGGCCGACCGGAGTCTGGGCGACTGACCCGGCCAACGAGACAAGTCCGGGCAAGAGGTACGCCGGGTCGTCGGAGCCCCAGACCCGGTCGGCCTCCCCCCACCGCGGACCAGAACCGCGTAGGTGCGGCCGCGCACCCACCATTGACTCCGCGTTCCTGGGTGCAATCCTCGCCGCCGGCTCAGGCCAGGTGACCCCGCGGCACTGCCGCTCTCCGCTTAGGGCTGCTTCCTTCCGGACCTGACCCGGTTCACGACGCTGGCTCGCGCGGGACCCAACCTTCAGCACCGGCTGCGAGGCGCTTGCCGCAAGCACGCGGAGCCGCTGGTGGGAATTCAGTCTCCCGTAAAGCGGATTTGGAGTTCAGGGAACCGCCAACTCCCCACCTAGCGCGACCGCTCGCAGAGTGTACATCGACGTCCAACTGGGCGGAGGCGGCGCGATTTGAACGCGCGAGGGGCTTGCACCCCAACGGATATTCCAGACCCGCGCCATAGACCGGACTAGGCGACGCCTCCGTCCCAGATTGTATGACGGACCACGCCTCCCCTCTGCGGCCCCCCGACACGAACCTGACCTGGAGCAGACATGGATCTGAAACAGACCTGACACAGATATCGGGCATCCCTGGAAGAGACTAGGCAAGGACCGCAAAAGTACGTAACCCATGAGGCTCAAAAAGGGCAGACGTTCGCGTCGCCATGTGGCATGATTGCGCCGTGGGTAACGTCTCAGGCGTCCGCTTGGGGTGTTGGGGGCAACTTGAGGGGGAACACGGGGGTGGTACAGATTGAATCCTAGGCTAGCGTGGTCAAGTGCCGCATCCGATCGACGTCTGACCCGGCCATTGGCGCTGGGGCTGGGCCTCATGCTCCTCTCCGCCGTCTGGATGCTCAATTCCTCGTCGGCTCGCGCCCAGGCGGCCTCCACGTGCGCCGTCGGCACCTCCGCGTGTCAGCAGGCGGTCCTCTGGATCGACAAAGGGTCCGGTGTCGCCACGGCAAAGGTCCTTATTCCGGGTAACAACACCGAAACGAACCACAACGACTCGTTGGAGTGCCACGGCCCCGGGTCTGGCAAGTGCTACCTGGCGTTCGGTGCCAACGGCCGCGGAATTCTGGAATCCGTGGACAGCACGAGTTGCAACTCCACACCCACCGCCAATGTGACCGAGATCGGCGGCGCCGGGAATCGATTCGATGCCATGGCCCTCGGGAACGGGACCCTCTACGCTATCAAGGGGACCCAGTTCGGCACGATCAATACCGGGACGGGAACCTTCACGGCCACCGGAACCATCGGCACGACCTCCGGGATCACGGTTGGTGACAGCAACGACCTCGTGCTCGGAATGGCGTGGGACGGGATCAACTTCATCGCATCCGTGGACCAGGGCCGCGGGAACGGCCCAAGCGAGTTGGTCACGATCAACCCGGCCTCCGGCCATGCCGTCGGGGGCGTCGCGGTCCAGCCGGACAGCGGCCGGAGCCAGGTTTCCGGTCTGGTCTTCGTGGGCTCGACCCTCTACGCAGCAGCCAGCGCCGGCGACACCGGTGGGCACCTCGAGACGCTCGACCCTGCCACTGGCGTCCTGACCGCCGCAGGGACGGGCCTGTTCGGCACGGACATCCCGAAGGTCCGCAGCCTGACCGCCGACAATTCCGGACGGCTCTACGGCCTGACCGGATCGGCCGGCGGCTTCGTTACGCCGATCCCCTGCCCCACCCCGACGCCCTCACCCACGCCAACCCCGACACCGACCCCCACGCCAACACCTACACCCACGCCTACGCCTACGCCAACCCTGACCCCGACGCCCACGCTGTCGATCGCGCCCGTCCAGGTCACCCGAACCCCAACGCCAACCCCGACGACCTCGGTCCTTGGCCTGTCGGTCTCGAAGAAGCCGATCCTGCCGGTGACCGGTTCCAACGCCCTGCCGCTGGTGCTGTTCGCAGCCATGTGCTACGCGTTCGGTGCCGTCGCCCTCAAGCTGGCCTCGAAGCGGCGCCGGCCCGCCGGATCGGCAGCGGAGGACACGGACGACGAGGCATCCCGCTAGCCCGAGCACCAGAATCACGACGCTGACCGGGCGGCCCCCAGGGCCGCCCGGTCGCGTCCTGGCATGATCGTCGAGGTACGTAAGAAGAGGTTTGGTGTCCTTTCGTTCGCTGCGAACAGATAAGCGCCAAACGTCAGAGCGACCTGCGGGCCCTTATGCTTTTCGGGTGAGGACCGTCGACCTTCAGGAGCATGCAACCGAAGCGGCGGTCAAGCCCCCCCGGGCGAGAGCGGTGTGGCTCGTCGGGGCAGGGGCGCTGCTCTGCCTCGCCGTGGTCTTCACGTTTGACCGCGCCGCACTCGCGACCTCCCTCCGCGCCGTCCGGCACCTGCGGTGGGGTTGGCTGGCAGTCGCCGTGGTCGCGGAGCTTGCCTCGCTCGGGGCGGCAGCCTCCGGGCATGCACGGCTCCTCAAGGCGGCGGGTGGACGGATCCGGCTCCGGTCGGTGGTCGCCATCGGGTTTGCCAGCACCGCCATTGCCTTCTCTGTCCCCGTCGCACCCCTGCCCTTCTCCGCCTCCTATTCATTCCGGCAGTACGCCAACCGTGGTATCGGCCTGGCGCTCGCCGGCTGGGCGCTGGTCATTCTGTGGATGACGGCCACCCTGGCCCTGGCGGCGGTGCTCTTCATCGGGGCGGTGGTCTCGGGCAGCGTGCTCGGCGCCGTCGCCGGGCTGGCCACGTCCGCGGTCCTCGTCGCCTCGCCCCTGGCCCTGCTGCTAGCCCTGCGCTTCCCAGCGGTGCGCCGCGTGCTGCATTCCCTGGCGACCCGGTTCCCAGCGTTCGTCCGGCGCTCCACGGAGCCCTCGGGGGCCGCAGGCCCTGGCGTGGTGGCCCGCCAGCTGCGCCGGCTGGATCGCTGGCCCGATCCCGCGGCAGCGCTGGACGACCTGCTCTCGCGGGCCGGTAGCATCCGGGTCCCGGTCCGTACCTACGCCGAGGTGTCCGCCCTCTCCCTGTGCAACTGGCTTCTCGACGTTGCGTGCCTGGTCTTCGCCATCCGGGCGACGGGGTCGCCGATCCCATGGCACGGGTTGCTGCTCGCCTACGGGGCAGGCATCGCCGCCGGGACCGTGTGGCCGGCGCCTGGGGGACTTGGGGCCGTGGAGGCCGCGATGACGGCAGCCCTGATCGCCGCCGGCCTCCACGGCGGGACCGCACTGACGGCCGTGCTCGCCTACCGCCTCTTGAGTTTCTGGATGCTGCTCGCTATCGGATGGGGGGTGATGGCGATGCTCGCCCGGCGCCCGCAGCCGCGGCCCCTGCCCGCGACGAGCCTGCCAAGCTGAAGGTCCCCCGCCCGGGCACCAGGCCCTTCCATCGCGTGCTCGTCGATCTTTCCCCGCTCAAGTCGGTTCCGCTATTTCAGGCGCTTGTGGCTGGGGTCCTCGCCAAGCTGCTGCCCGGGTTCGCGAACTACGAGGCCCCCGACCGACCCGACCCGAGAGCCGGGTATCCTCCTGAAGATGAGGGAGCGGAGCCTCGGCGAGACCACCCGTGATCTCGCATCCCGCGCGGCCCGCATCCTCGGGCGGGCCGGCCGGCGCGGGCGGCAGCACCTCGAGGTGTTTCTCGGTGGTCCCGACCGGACCCGGGTTATCTTCCTGCTCGCCGCCGTGCTGGCGCTGTCCAGCGCCGACGCCGCCACCGTCGGGGCTTCGGCCATCGAGCTGCGGCAGGCATTGAATATCAACAATACCGACATCGGCCTGCTCGTCGCCGTCACGTCACTCGTGGCCGCCGTGGCGAGCATCCCGTTCGGTGTCCTGGCCGACCGTGCCCCCCGGACGCGGACACTCGGCATCTGCGTCTTCCTGTGGGGCGGGGCCATGGTGTGGAGCGCCACCGTCGGGTCCTTCGGCAAACTGCTCCTGGCGAGGCTGTTCCTTGGCATCGTCACGGCTGCGGCCGGGCCGATCGTGGCCTCGCTTGTGGGGGACCTGTTCTCCGGCGACGAGCGCGGCAAGATCTACGGCTACATCCTGACTGGCGAGCTGCTGGGGGCCGGCATCGGCTTTGCCGTGACGGGCGACATCGCAGCGTTGTCCTGGCGGGCCGCGTTCCTCATCCTCGCCATCCCCGCCTTCTTCCTCGCCTGGTTCGTCTTCCATCTCCCCGAGCCCGTCCGCACCGGCGGCCGCGCTCCCGGCTCGTTCGGGTCCTTTGGGGCCCCCGCCGAGACCGACGCCCAACGCCTCGTGCGCGCCCGGGGCATCGTCCCCGACCATGCCCAGGTCGCCGCCGACCCGGCACGGATGGGCCTCATCGACGCCGCGCGCTACGTGCTCAGGGTCCGGACCAACGTGATCCTCATCGTCGCCAGCGCCGCGGGCTACTACTTCCTTGCGGGGGTCCAGGTCTTCGGCGTCGAATTCGTCCGCCAGCAGTACCGGGTGGACGCGGCCCTCGCGAACCTCCTGATGCTGGTGATCGGCGGCGGGGCCGTGATCGGGATTCTCGCCGGCGGGGCTCTCGGCGACTCATTGCTCAAGGGCGGCCACGTCAACGGGCGCATCCTGGTGAGCGCGCTGGCCGCTGCCCTCGCCACCCTGCTGTTCGTCCCCGCCCTGCTCACGCGGAGCTTGATCACAGCGGTGCCCTATGTGACCTTCGCCGCCCTGGCCCTCTCGGCCCAGCGGGCGCCGATGGATGCCGCACGGCTCGACATCATGCCCCCGCCGCTGTGGGGGAGAGCGGAGGGGATCCGCTCCCTGCTTCGCACAGGTGCCCAGGCACTGGCGCCGCTGTTGTTCGGGTTGATGTCGGACTACGTCTTCGGTGGGGGCCGCAGCGGGTTGCAGTGGACATTCCTGTTCATGCTGCTGCCGCTCGGGGCCGGAACCGTCTACCTGTTCAAGGCGCTCAAGACCTATCCCCGCGACATCGCCACGGCAGCGGCGGCCGGCACGGTCGCCCGATGACGAACCTGGGGCTGCCTGACAACATCCGCGCTTGCCTGTTCGACCTCGACGGGGTGCTGACCCAGACGGCGAAGGTCCACGCAGCGGCCTGGACCGCGATGTTCGACGGGTACCTGGAGGAGCGGGCTGGGAAGACGGGCCAACCCAATGTCCCCTTCTCCCAGGCCGACTACGACGAGTACGTGGACGGCAAGCCCCGCTTCGACGGGGTGCGCTCCTTCCTCAAGTCCCGGGGCATCCACCTCCCGGAGGGCAGCCACGAGGATCCTGCGGGCGCAGAGACGATCGGCGGCCTGGGCAACCGCAAGAACGAGATCGTCCTCCGCCTCATCCATGACCACGGGGTCCAGCCCTACGAGGGCTCCGTCCGCTACGTCCACGCCGTGATCGAGGCGGGCCTGGGGAGGGCCGTGGTCTCGTCCAGCACCAACTGCCGCGACGTCCTGAAGGCAGCGGACCTGGACGGGCTGTTCGACGTCATCGTCGACGGCCATGTCGCCGAGGAGCGGAATCTGCGGGGCAAGCCCGCGCCCGACACGTTCCTGGCGGCTGCCGAGTTGCTCGGCGTGCTGCCCAAGGACGCGGCAGTCTTCGAGGACGCCCTGGCCGGTGTGGAGGCAGGCCGCGCGGGTGGCTTCGGCTTCGTCGTGGGGGTGGACCGCGTGGGCCAGGCGGACGCACTGAAAGCCCACGGTGCCGACCTCGTGGTCTCGGACCTCGCCGAGCTTCTGGAGCACGGTTCGTGATCGTCGATCACCCCGCCTTCCCGATCCACCCATGGCGCCTCTCCGAGACGCACCTCGACCTCGGCATCCTGGCCCAGACCGAGTCACTGTTCGCGCTTTCCAACGGGCACATCGGCCTAAGGGGCAACCTCGACGAGGGGGAACCGCACGCCCTGCCCGGGTCCTACCTCAACTCGTTCTACGAGGTGCGCCCGCTCCCGTACGCCGAGGGGGGCTACGGCTACCCGGAGGCGGGCCAGACGGTGGTGAACGTCACCAACGGCAAGATCATCCGCCTGCTCGTGGACGACGAGCCCTTCGACGTGCGTTACGGCAAGCTGCGCTTCCACCGGCGCACCCTCGACTTCCGGACGGGTGTGCTCACCCGGGAGGTGGAGTGGGAATCGCCGACGGGCTGCGCCGTGCGCGTGAGCTCCCGCCGGCTCGTGTCCTTTACGCAACGCGCCCTGGTGGCCATCTACTACGAGGTGGAGCCGGTCGGCTGCACGGCGGACATCGTCGTACAGTCGGGACTGGTGGCCAACGAGCCCCTGCCGCCGAGCACGCTCGATCCCCGGGCGGCGGCGGCGCTGGCCGCGCCGCTCCACGCCGAGCTGCACCACCGTTCCGACGGCCGCGTGGTGCTCGTCCACCAGACGAACATCAGCATGCTGCGGTTGGCGGCCGGGATGGACCACGTCGTCGACGGACCGGAGAAGACGCAGGTCCACGCCGAATGCGCGGAGGACCTGGGCCGGCTGACGATCGCCACGCGCCTGCAACCCGGCCAGTCCCTGAAGGTCCACAAGATGCTCGCCTACGGCTGGTCCAGCGAGCGCTCGGCCCCCGCCCTGCGCGACCAGGTGGACGGCGCCCTTGCATCCGCGCGGTGGCACGGATGGGACGCGATCTGCGCCGACCAGAAGGCATACCTGGACGACTTCTGGGGCCGGGCGGACGTCGAGGTGGAGGGCGACGGCGAGCTCCAGCAGGCGGTGCGCTTCGCGATGTTCCACGTCCTGCAGTCGGCTGCCCGCGCCGAGGGGCGGGCGGTCCCGGCCAAGGGCCTGACCGGGCCCGGCTATGACGGCCACACGTTCTGGGACGCCGAGACCTTCGTGCTGCGGGCCCTCACGTACACCACGCCCTCGGCGGTGCGGGACGCGCTCATCTGGCGGTACTCGACCCTGCCGCTGGCCCGGGAGCGTGCCCGCGTCCTCGGGCTTGGTGGCGCCACCTTCCCGTGGCGGACCATCCGGGGAGAGGAGTGCTCGGGCTACTGGCCTGCGGGCACGGCCGCCTTCCACATCAACGCCGACATCGCCGATGCCTGCGTGCGCTACCGGTCGGCGACGGAGGACGAGTCCTTCGAGCTGGAGGCGGGCCTGGAGATCCTCGTCGAGACCGCCCGGCTTTGGCGGGTGCTGGGCCACCACGACCTCGAGGGGAGGTTCCGCATCGACGGGGTCACCGGCCCCGACGAGTACAGCGCCCTCGGCGACAACAACGTCTACACCAACCTCATGGCGCAGCGGAACATGCGGGCAGCCGCCGACGCCGTCGAGCGCCACCCCACCCATGCGGCGAGGCTCGGGGCGGGGGCGGAGGAGGCGGCAAGCTGGCGGGACGCCGCAGCCGCCATGCACGTGCCGTTCGACGAGGCCCTCGGCGTCCACCCGCAGGCCGAGGGCTTCACCCGCTACCAGGTCTGGGACTTCGAGCACACGCCGCCCGACCACTACCCCCTGCTGCTGCACTACCCCTACTTCGACCTCTACCGCAAGCAGGTGGTGAAGCAGGCCGACCTCGTGCTCGCCCTGGAATTGCGAGGCGAGCACTTCACCCCCGAGGAGAAGGCCCGGGACTTCGACTACTACGAGCCGCTCACGGTGCGGGACTCGTCGCTGTCGGCGTGCACGCAGGCGGTCATGGCCGCAGAGGTCGGCCACCTCGATCTTGCCTACGACTACATGGGCGAAGCGGGGTTGATGGACCTGCATGACCTGGAACACAACGTCCGCGACGGCCTGCACATGGGGTCGCTCGCCGGCGTCTGGCTGGCCACCGTCTGGGGCTTCGGCGGCATGCGGGACCACGACGGCAGTCTCAGCTTCGCCCCCCGCCTCCCCGCTGCCCTGGAACATCTCGTCTTCCGCATCACCTACCGGGGTCGGCGGCTGCGGGTCACCGTCAGTCACCACGAAGCGACCTACGTGCTGACCGAGGGCCCCCCGATCGAGGTGACCCACCACGGCAAGGAGGTAACGGTCACCCTCGAGTCGGTCAGCATGCCGATCCCTCCGGTCCCGCGCCGGCATCATCCCTCCCAGCCCCCCGGGCGGGCGCCGACCCGCCGCCACGGCCTCCGGCCGTGACGCTCCCCGCCTACCTCGAGGTGGGCACCAAGCGGGTGTTCGCCGGCGCCGTGGCGTGGCCGGGGTGGGTCCGTTCCGGCAAGACCGAGGCGCAGGCCCTGGAGGCCCTGGCCGCCGCCGCCGAGCGATACGGGCCGGTCGCCGCCCTGGCAGGTTTGACGCTACCGACGGCGGCGTTCGACGTGGTCGAGCAGGTGAAGGGTGACGCAACCACGGACTTCGGGGCGCCGTCGGGCATCCTCGAGGCGGACCGCGCGCCGCTGGCGGGACCGCAGGCGGCGCGCATCGCCGGTCTCGTCGCCGCCTCCTGGACCTACCTGGACGGGGTGGTGGCGAGCGCCCCGGCCGAGTTGCGCAAGGGTCCGCGCGGCGGTGGCCGGGACCGGGACAAGATCCTGGCTCACGTCCTTGGGGCCGAGGAGGCCTACGCCAGCAAGCTGGGCATCCGGGCGAAGTCCCTGCCGCCGGACGACGCCGGGCCGGGATCGGCCTTGCGAAGCGCGCTCCTGGAGCTGATCGGCGCCCCGTGGGACGGCACCCTGGCCAAGGAGAGGGGCTGGCCGCCGGCCTACGCCGCCCGCCGCATCGCCTGGCACGCCCTCGACCATGCCTGGGAGATCGAGGACCGCAGCGTCACCTCCGACGTGGGGCCTGAGGAATAGGCGGGGCCGGCTGCCGGGCCAGGCTGCGTCGCTCGAGCCGTCACCACCTTGTGTGGTCGCCCTCGTACCTGCTGGGCGGGTCCCGGCGCATCTTTGGCTGTTTGGCCGCGCCAGGCGCGGTCAAACAGCCACACTTCGAGGCCGTGGCTTCTGCAAGGCACCTAAACGGGTGTTATGGGAAAATAGCGAATCCGATATGACCACGAAGAGTGGTTGTCCTTGGTCACACTCAAAGGATGGCGTGCACAGCCTCACGGGATCGTGACAGGGAAAGCAAGATACATCCAGCGAGACGTTTGTCGTACCTGCTACAGGTCCGTCCGAAGGGCCGAGGCGAGGTGGAGGGACTCGACGCTCATCATCGACTTGAAGTCGTCGAAACGCTGACGGATGTCGGACTCGGTGAGTGCCTGCACCCGCTCGGTGCCGAACCCCTCGACGTTGAACGACGCCATCACCGAGCCCACCGCCATCGCCCGGCGCAGCACGCCTTCCGCCAGGTCCCCGCCCCCGTGGCCGGCGAGGTAACCGAAGAAGCCCCCGGCGAAGCTGTCGCCGGCGCCGGTCGGGTCGACGACGGTCTCCAGCGGGTAGCCGGGCATGCCGACGAAGCCATCCTCGCCGAACAGCGCAGCGCCGTACTCCCCCCGCTTCACCACGACGAAGCGGGGGCCGAGGTCGCGGAGGCGGCGGGCCGCCCGCACGGTGTTCGGCTCGCGGGTGAGGGCGCGCACCTCGGCGTCGTTGAGGAGGAGGGCGTCCACGGTGGCGACCACGTCGAGGAGGGCGTCGCGCTGGGTGTCGATCCAGAGGTTCATCGAGTCCAGGCCCACCAGGCCCGGGTCCGCGCGTCCGTCGGGCCCGCCATTGGCGTACTCCGAGCGGACGGCAGCCTGGAGACCCGGCTGGATGTTGCCCAGGAACAGGGTGCCGGCCGCCTTCGAGGCGTCGGAGAGCCTGGGCTGGAAGTCGGCGAAGACGTTGAGTTGCGTGTCGAGGGTGTGGGCGGTGTTGAGGTCGAAGTCGTAGCGGCCTCGCCAGAAGAAGGTGGTGCCCCCCTCGACGTGTTCGAGGTCGTCGATGCGGATGCCCCGCCGCGTGAGCACGGTCGCGTGCTCGTCGGTGAAGTCGTCGCCGACCACGCCGACCACACTGACCTGCGTGAAGAAACTTGCCGCCAGGGCGAAGTGCGTGGCGGAGCCACCAAGCATCCGTTCACGCTCCCCGAAGGGGGTCGCGACGGAGTCGAACGCAACGGAACCGACGACCACGAGGCTCATATGGCCGTTATCGTCCCATACCGGCCGGGAAGACTCCCGATGGGTGGGGCAACCATGCACAGGAGGTGCCCAGATGGCAGGTCAACTTTCCGGCAGGACCATCGCGTTCTTCGCTGCCAACGAAGGCGTCGAGCGGGTCGAGCTCACCACGCCGTGGGAGCGCATCCGCGACGCCGGCGCGACGGTCGGGATGATCTCGATCGAGCCGGGTGAGATCCAGATGATGAACCACCTCGACAAGGCAGACACGTTCCCGGTCGACAAGGAGGTCGTGGGGGCCGAGCCGGCCCGCTACGACGGTCTCGTCCTCCCCGGTGGCGTCGCCAACCCCGATCTCGCCCGCATGAATCCCCAGGCGGTCGCCTTCGTCAAGGCGTTCTTCGACACGGGCAAGCCCGTCGCGGCCATCTGCCACGCCCCGTGGATGCTCGTCGAGGCCGATGTGGTTCGGGGCAGGACGATCACGTCGTGGCCGAGCCTCCGGACCGACATCCGCAATGCGGGCGGCACCTGGGTGGACCGTGAGGTCGTGGTCGAGCGGGGCCTGGTGACCAGCCGCAAGCCCGACGACCTCGATGCCTTCTGCGCGGCCGCCATCGAGGAGTTCGCCGAAGGCGCCATGGCTCACGGACGGCAGCGTCGCTCGGCGTAGCCCGGCATCGGGGCTCCGGCGCGGGCCGCACGGGACGCAACGGTCTTCGCGCCGTAGTCTCGTGTCCAGTGGGGCCGAGATCTCCGAGGAGGAAGGGAACCGGCGGCGGTGAGGCGCTGTCGTTCGTCTCCCTGCGCGAGGCAGCCGCCAAGGCCAACGCTGCGCCCAGGGCCAACACCGGGACCCAGACCAACGGGATGCCGGGCCCCCCGCTGCGGCTCTGGCGCCCCAGCCTGGCCGTCGTCGGCTTCGTAGCGCTCGCAGCGACCGCGGTCCTAATCGCCCCCTCGGGACGTTCAAGCCTCGGCCTGGCCGCGCGCCCCGTCTCGATTCCGGCCACCACCCCGCTGCCGGCGGGGACGCCTGGCGGGACGCCGTCCCGGCCGGCGGCCGCCGACGCTGCCGGCGGTCCCCTCGACCCCGCCAGATTCGGTCCCAGTGCCTGCGTCGCCCTCCTGCCCACGGCGGGGGACCGTCACCAGACCGTGTTCCTCGACGCGGGCCACGGCGGGCCGGACCCGGGCGCCCTCGGCGTCACCCAGGGTGGCGTGGGGGTGGACGAGGCGAGGCTGACCCTCCCGACGGCCGTCGATGCTGCCCGGCTGCTCCAGGGGCGGGGTTACCGGGTCGTCCTCTCTCGTACGGGCAACGCCGCGGTGGCTATCCCGGGCCCGGGCGACCTGTCGAGCGGCGTCTACACCGTGGAAGGGGCGCTCAAGGACTGGACGGCACGGGCGGCCTGCGCCAACGCGGCCCACGCCGCGGTGCTCGTCAGCATCCACTTCAACGCCGCGGCGTCCCCCGAGAACGGCGGGATGCTGACGGCCTATGACGACGTCCGCCCGTTTGCCGCCGACAACAGGCGGCTGGCGTCCCTGCTGCACGCCCAGATCCTCGGCTCCATGAACGCGAAGGGCTGGGGCATCCCCGATGCCGGCGTGACGACGGACGGGAGCGCGGGCGCCCCGGCCCTCGATGCGGCGGGCCGGGCCTACGGGCGGCTGGTCATCCTCGGACCGGCCGCCCCCGGCTACCTTGCGACCCCGAGCGAGATGCCCGGCGCCGTCGTCGAGCCGCTCTTCCTCACCGACCCGTTCGAAGCCTCGATCGCCGCGGGTGCGGACGGCCAGCAGGCAATCGCGGCAGGCGTCGCCCAGGCGGTGGGCACGTTCCTCGGGGCAGGCGGATGAGCCTGGCGCCTACTGCGCCGAGTAGCTCCCGACCGGGATGGCCGTGGCACCCGTCACTGAGGACGGCACGAGTTCGACCCACGTCACGCCGGGCGTGAGGTCGATGGGCTTGCCCGCCGCGTCCCGGTAGTACGTGGGCTGGCCCATGCCCTCGCCTGGGCGCCACCAGGTTCCCGTCACGCAGGTCCCAGCCCGGCACACCAGCGTCGGTCCGGTGCCGAGCAGGTTCGGGACCGGCTGGTGGGAGCCGCTCGGGTCCTCGATCCACCAGCTCATCGTGACGGGCACCCGCTGGATGATCACGTTCTGGGCCGAGATGATCCCGCCGTTGGCCAGGTTGGCGGGGGAGTTCCCGTAGTAGCGCTGGTAGGCGCCGGCGGACGCCGTCCAGTGCCAGTACACGTCGGAGTACGACGAGAAGTTGGCGTGGATCAGCGCTCCGGGCCCACCCGGGGCGGGGTTCGCCGAGTAGGTGAAGATCGGGGTGGCCGTCCCCCCGATCTGGGCATCGGGTCGTGCATAGAGTGCGGTCGTGCTGGTGTAGAGGTTGTGCGGGTTGGGCCGGCTGTCCCGGCCGTACCCGCCACCGTTGCTGTAGCCGACGTCGACGAGCCATCCCGCCTTGACGGCCGCCGCGAGGGCTTCCTGGGTGGGCGGGCTCCCGCCGGCGCTGCTCATGAGGGCCTTGCCGGTCTGGTTGGTCATGTAGACGTCGGCCTGCCGGAAGCTGCGCACCGGCTCCACCCGAGCGGCGTCCTTGCACTGGTACATCACGACGAAGCGGGTGATCCCGCCCTCGACCGGCTCCTCATAGATGATGTCGGCAGCGTCGAGGCCGACAGGGGGCCGGGACTCCGGTGCGTTCTCGACCTTGATGGCCAGCGTCGGGCGGTTGGGGACGGCGCCACCGGCAGGCGTCTGGCCGGTGAGCGGGCAGACCGGCGGCGGGGGCGGGGGAGCCGGCGACTGGCTGGCCGCGGGTGGGGGGGTGGATGTGGCGGAGGCGGTGACCTTGGGTGCTGCCACTTTCTTGGACCCACCGCACGCTGCGCCCACAAGGGCCACCGCTGCGACGACGCACGCGAAGCGCATCGCCTGTCCTCTCACCTGCCGCGCTGATGCCACGCTCGTTGTCTCCTCTCGAAATCCACGGTCCGTGCAAGCCAAGCCAAGTTCACCGACGTCCGGGTCGGCACCGTGGGGGTTAGCAGAGTGTAATGGGCAGTCTCCCGGATGCGCAAAGACCCAAACGGGGGATCAGCGGCACTCCGGGGTCTGCCTGCGGTGGCAGCCCCAGGGTCCCGGACGGCCCCGCGCATCCAAAGCTTGTATGCGCATCTTCGTCATTCCACTGAAGCACCTTTAGCCTGTTGGCGGGGGATTGGCTAGGGGCCGGCCGAGGTGTTCGACAAGCACGGGGGGTCTTTCAAACCCTCCAGCGGCGCCGGTCGACCTTCGTCGAAGGAGGCTCCAGCCCCAATGCCGTTCATGTAGAGGGCCGGGAGGGCAGACGGCACATTTGGCGTCCATTGGAACCCGTTGCAGAGCATGGTCGAGGGGCGGGTTCGTGAGGCACGTTGACTGATTCCCGGACGTCGCCACTGTGCGTGGTGGCTTCCCAGCCTGAGCGACGACCCGCTCCGAATTCTTTGAGTACAAAGCGGCGCTCTACGCCATTCCATACTCAAAGATAGAGTCAGGCCCATGGGAAACTGGACGATCTGGTCTTAGGGTGGGCGCCCTGAAGCCTGGAAGACCACGCTCCGTGAGAACGAAGCGGGATTGAGAACGTTGCGCCCACGCCCGGCACCACCCCCTCGAAAAAACGGCGCCGAGTGGGTGGGGACGGTCGCCGGACGTCCCGGACGACGAGGGTAGCCTTCTATGGGCCCAAGGAGGCCCCGGGAACCAGCGGTGGAGGTGGGATTTGAACCCACGGAGCCCGTAAAGGCTCACGCGCTTTCGAGGCGCGCCCGGTCGGCCGCTTCGGTACTCCACCTCGGCCAGTATAGGGGCGCTAGAGCGGCTCCACCCGCCCCCGCCGGGCGCGGAAGAAGTCCTGGATCACTGCGGCGCACTGCTCAGCGAGCACCCCGGTGGTCAGGCGGCACTCGTGGTTGAGGCGGGGATCCTGGAGGATGTTGTAGAGGGAGTATCCGGCCCCCGCACGCTCGTCGGCGGCCCCGTAGACGACCCGAAGGACCCTCGCCGCCACCAGGGCCCCCGCGCACATTGGGCACGGCTCGACCGTCGTATACAGGGTCACGTCGTGGAGGCGCCAGCGCCCGAGGTGCTCCGCGGCGGCCCGCAGCGCCAGGATCTCGGCGTGGGCTGTGGGGTCGGATCGCAACTCCCGTTCGTTGTGGGCGGCCGCGACGACCGTGTCCCCGACCACTGCCACCGCCCCGATGGGGACGTCATCGTGGTCGAGGGCCTTGTGCGCCTCGCCGAGCGCCAGGCGCATGTAGTCGAGATCGTTCATCGGTGCTGACTGATCACGTGCCACTGCGCGCCCTGAGGGATTCGAACCCCCGACCTTGTGGTCCGTAGCCACACGCTCTAATCCACTGAGCTAAGGGCGCTACTCGACCGATCTTACAACCGGCCCGCGGAGGCAGCGCGATTCGAACGCGCGAGGGACTTGCGCCCCAACGGGATTAGCAATCCCGCGCCATAGACCTGGCTAGGCGATGCCTCCGCCTGAGATTCTACGGCCTGGCGACCTCAACCGAGGCGGGCCCCGAGCGAGCCCCCGAAGAAATCGAGGGTCGGAGAGACCCGACAGGGGGGTGGTGTGGTCCCGACCGAACCCGTGGAGCACCACGGCGAGACCGCCTCCCCGTGCATGCGGAGGGCCGGGGATTCGAACCCCGATGACCTCTCGGTCGGCGACTTTCAAGGCCGCTGCGATGCCGTTACGCGAGCCCTCCGCCAGAAGTGTAAACCGCCCCATTGGCCCCGGGGCTCCCGCTGGCCGCTGATCGGGCCCCTACTGGGTGAGGACGTCGAAACCCGTGTAGGGCTGGAGCGCCGGGGGAATCCGGACGGACCCGTCGGCCTGCTGGTGGTTCTCCAGCAGCGCCACCATCGCCCGGCCCACGGCCACCGCCGTCCCGTTGAGGGTGTGGACTAAGTCGGTGCCGGACTCCCGCTTGGTCCGGACCTGGAGCCGGCGGGCCTGGTAGTCGATGTCGTTGGAGCACGACGTCACCTCCAGCCACCGGTTCGAGCCTGGGAGCCACGCCTCGATGTCGAACTTGCGGTAGTTCGGTGCGGCGAGGTCCCCGGCGCAGATCTCCAGCACCCGGTAGGGGATCTCGAGCGCCTGCCAGATGGCCTCCTCGTGGGCGAGGAGCCGGAGGTGCTCGGCGTCGGACTCTTCGGGGAAGCAGAAGGAGAACATCTCGGCCTTGTCGAACTGGTGGACCCGGATGATGCCCCTGGTGTCCCGCCCGTAGGTCCCCGCCTCCCGGCGGAAGCAGGTCGAGTAGCCGACGTAACGACGCGGCATGCCGTCGGCGGGCAGGACCTCCCGGGCGTGCATCGAGGCGATGGGGACCTCGGCGGTGCCGGCGAGGTACAGGTCGTCGTCGGCGCAGCGGTAGACCTGCGCCTCGTCGGTGGGGAAGAATCCGGTGCCGTACATCGCCTCTCCCCGGACCAGCACGGGGGGGATCACCGGGACGAAGCCGTCGGCCATCAGCCGTTCCATCGCCATGCGGACGAGGGCGAACTCGAGCAGGACGGCGGGGCCGAGCAGGTAGGCGAACCGGGAGCCCGACACCTTGCTCGCCCGCTCGGTGTCGATGATCCCGAGCGCCTCGCCCACATCCATGTGGTCCTTGAGCGTGAAGTCGAAGACGGGCGGCGCCCCAACCTCCCGCACGAGGCGGTTGGCCTCGTCGCCGAAGCCGTCGGGGGCGTCGGGGTGGACGAGGTTGGGGACCTCGGAGAGGGCCTGGTCGAGCGTGGAGCGGAGCTCGGCCAACTCGGCCTCGAGGTGCTTCAGCCGCTCCGAGAGCCGCTTCATCTCGGCGATGGCCTGGTTTCTGTAGGGGGCCTTCGCCGGCCCCGATGCCTCGGCGATGCGCTTGCCCGCCTGGTTCTGCTCGGCCCGGGCCGCCTCGACCTCCTGGAGCAGGGCGCGGTAGCGGTTATCGAGCTCGATGATGGCGTCGAGGTCGACCTTGGCCCCCCGGCGCTCCAGGGACGCGCGGACCAGGCCGGGGTCGTTGCGGAGCAGCTTGACGTCGATCAACCGGCAGCTGGGAGGAAGACGAGCACGCTTAGCCGGACGTGCCCGACGGCCCAGCCGAAGACGGCGACGGCGAGGCCGGCGTGGGCGAATGCGTGCCCGGCGTCGAACCGGTCGATGAAAGGGGGACGGCGGTGGGCTTCTTGACGCCGCCGTCCATGATCGACTGGCCCGAGAAGATGGCGCCCTGGTTGACGACGAGCGTCCGGCAGGTGAGGTTCCCCTCGACCCGGGCGGTGCTCGTCAGCTCGATGGTCCCGGACGCGACGACGTTGCCCGTGTAATGGCCGCCGAGCGTCGTGTTCGTCGACTTGATGTCCGCGGCCACCTCGGCCTCCGGGGCGACGATGACGTCGCCCTCGGCGGTGATCGTTCCGGTCACCGTCCCCTCGATGCGCAGCGACGCCGCCGCGATGAGGTTGCCTTCCAACCGGGCACCGTTGCCGATCACGGTCACGGTTTGGTCGCCGCCTGCACGCGGGACCGACTGGATCGACTCTGGTCGCTGGCTCACATCCGCCTCCTTCGATTGGGGGGCCCTGCTCGGGCTCGGGATTGGGCTGGTGGGGGGCGGGGGGTTTGCCACCCTCGCCGCGACGGGCGCCTGCTCGGGTGCTGCGGGGCCGGGCTCTGATTGGGGATCCTGCGACCCCAGGAGCCTGCGACGGATCATGGCCCTACCTCCTCGCTTTGACCTTCGCCTTGTTGCGCTTCCGCTTCATCGCTTCGTCGATTGCCTTGCGCTCTTCCGGTGAGAGGCCCATCTCAGACTCCCCCTCCTCGATGATCTTGGCGTAGGCCCTGGCCTCCATCCGCCCGCTGATTGCCGAGAGCACGAGGCCGCTCCCGTGATCGTCGACGAGGGCCGCCGAGAAGGACAGTCGGCCGCCCATATCGTCGAAGGCGTCGTAGCGCACCACCGCGACGTTACGGACCGAGGTCGCCTGGTCGAGCATGATTTCGTCCTGCCGCTCGAGGATCTTGTTCAGGCCCTGCTCGAACAGCTGGAGGTCTTTGCCGTAGGTCGCGACGGCGTCGAGCATCGTCTTGCCGTTCGACGTCGCCTGGAGGACGGCGAGGGACCGCTTGGCGGCCGCAAGACGGCGGTGCGCCGAGAGTGCCACGACCAGCGCGAGCGCGGCGAGGCCGCCCGACGCAGCGATGAGGACGATCGTTTGTTGGTTCATGGGTGGCGAGGCCATAGGATACTTCACCGGTCCGATGCCCGATTGGCACCTGATAGGGAAAACCGGTCTTCCAGGAGGTGGCAGTTATCGACGAAGCGACGCTCCGCCAGATCCTCGAGGCCTGCGCCGGCGCCGAGCTGTCGGTGGACGAGGCAGTGCGTGAGCTGCGCTATCTCCCCTACTCCGACCTCGGCTTCGCGAGGGTGGACCACCACCGGGAGCTGCGCCTCGGCCTCCCCGAGGCTGTCTACGGCCCGGGGAAGACGGCCGAGCAGGCGGCCGCCATCGTCACCGTGCTCCTCGAGCGCAACCAGGGGGCGGTGATCGTGACCAGGGCGACCAAGACCCAGCACGATGCGGTGGCGGCGATCGCCCCCGATGCCGTGTTCCACGACGTGGCCCGCCTGATCGTCGCTCGCTCCCAGGCGCCGTCCGGCGGCGAGCCGGTCGCCATCGTGTCCGCCGGCACCGCGGACGTGGCTGTCGCCGAGGAGGCCGCGGTCACGGCGGAGGCCCTCGGACTCCCCACCGAACGCCTCTACGACGTCGGGGTGGCGGGGCTGCACCGCCTCATCGCCTCCCGGGCGGTGCTGGACCGCGCGGGGGTCGTGATCGTCGTCGCCGGCATGGAGGGTGCGCTCGCCAGCGTGGTCGGGGGCCTCGTGGCCGCCCCGGTTGTCGCCGTGCCCACCTCGGTGGGGTACGGGGCCGGGGCCGGGGGCATCGCCCCCTTGCTCACGATGCTCAACTCCTGTGCCCCGGGGGTCGTCGCGGTCAACATCGACAACGGGTTCGGTGCCGCCGTCTTCGCGGCGATGATGCTGTGGCGCCGGGCATGATCGCCTACCTCGACTGCTTCTCCGGGGCGTCCGGGGACATGATCCTTGCAGCGCTGATCGACGCCGGTGCCGACCTCGGCGCCGTCGAGACCCAGCTCACCGCCCTCGGCATCCCCTTCGAGCTGACATTCACCACTGTGCACCGCTGCGGGCTGCGGGCCTGCAAGGTGGACATCTCGGCCCCCGACGGCACATGGACCGTCATGCGCACCTACGCCGACGGCCTCCGCCTCCTCGACGGGGCGGACCTGGATCCCGAGGTCGCGGCCCGGGCCGCCTCGATCCTGGGACGGCTCGCCCGTGCCGAGGCCCAGGTGCACGGCGTGGGCACGGGCGAGGTGCACTTCCACGAGCTCGACGGCGTCGACACGATCGTGGACGTCGTCGGCAGCGCCGCCGCCTTCGCCAGCCTCGGCGCCGGCAACGTGTTCGCCTCCCCGGTGGCGACCGGCACCGGTGTCGTCCCGTCGCGCCACGGTCCCCTGCCGCTGCCGGCCCCGGCGGTGCTGGAGCTGCTGGGCGGGGCGTCGATCTACGGCCGGAACATCGAGGCCGAGCTCATCACCCCGACGGGGGCCGCCATCCTTGCGGAGTACGTGACCTCGTTCGGCAAGATGCCCTCCATGACGGTCTCCTCCGTCGGGCACGGGGCCGGCAGTCGGGAGCTCGAGATCCCCAACGTGCTGCGCATCGTCCTCGGGGAGGCGTCGGAGGGGCAGGGCGACGAGCGTGCCGAGGGCATCGAGGACCTCATCGTCGAGGCGACCGTCGACGACATGAACCCCGAGCTGTACCCGTACGTCCTGGAGCGCCTCCTTGCCGCCGGTGCGATCGACGCCTGGGTGGTCCCGGTGATCGGGAAGGCGGGCCGGCCCGCCCAGGTCATCCAGGTGCTCGCCCCGCCGCATGCCGAGGAGGCGGTGCGGGAGACGCTCATCGCCGAGACCTCAACGATCGGGGTCCGCGTCTCGGCAGTGCGCCGTTGGATGCTGCCGCGCCGGTGGTTGGAGGTCCAGGTGGGTGGCCTCCCCGTCCGGGTCAAGGTTGCCTTCCGGGACGACGTGGCGGTCAACGTCGCCCCCGAGTACGCCGACTGCGCCGAGGCGGCCCGGACGCTGGGCCTGCCGCTCAAGGAGGTCTACCGGGCAGCGCTCACCGCCGCGGCGGGCCTCGCCTGATGGGTCGGGAGGACGCACGCGCAGAGGCGTGAAGAAAGAAGCGTGAAGAAGGAAGCGTGAAGAAGGAAGCGTGAAGAAAAGGGCTGCTATCGGTACCAAAGCCTTCACGCTTCTCGAAGGCCCCGCCTGGGCGGAACTGTGTGTGTGGGCGAGAGAGGAGTTGAACCTCCACGGGCTTGCACCCACTGGCACCTGAAGCCAGCGCGTCTACCATTCCGCCACTCGCCCTTGAGTGGAAGCGTCCGCAAGTGTAATCGGTCGGGGCCCACCAGGCCCCGTCAAGGCCCATCACGGACCCGACCGGGCCCGAGGGGCACCCGGGTATACTCACGGCGGGTCGAAACCCTTTTTCCGTGAAGTCTTGGAGGACACCTGGGGCTCTTCGACGAGTTTGAACGCCGACTGGAGCGAGTCGTCGACGGTTTCTTCTCCAAGGCCTTTCGCTCCCCGATCCAGCCCGCCGAGATCGGCAGGCGTCTGTTGCGCGACATGGAGGGGGCAAAGACGGTGAGCGTGGGGGCGGTCTACGTGCCGAACCGGTACGAGATCCACCTCGGCACCGAGGATTTCGAGCGATTCGAGGGGCTCATTCCCACGCTCCAGGAGGAGTTCGGCTCCCTCCTGCGCCGCAGCGCCGGCGAGCGCCGGTGGCAGTTCCCCGGCCCCCTCGTCGTGGACTTCGTCCGGGACGAGCGGGTCCCCTCCGGGCGCTTCGACACCCACGCCGAGCACGACGCCGACGCCGTCGCGCCGGCCGCCCCCGAACCGCTCGAGCGCGACGTCCTTCGGCTGGTAGGGTCACACCCCCCGAAGGAGTGGCCCCTCGAAGGAGGCCGGCTCGTGATGGGCCGCCTGCCCGCCTGCGAGATCAGCCTCAACGACGCCAACGCCTCCCGGCAACACGCCGAGCTGGTCAGGCGGGAGGATGGCTGGTGGATCGTCGACCTCGACTCGACGAACGGCACCTACGTCAACGGCAGCCTTGTCAAGGAACGGCGGCTGGTGCCGGGCGACCGGATCCAGGTGGGCAGCAGCAAGATGGAAGTCGCCACCGAGCAGGTGCGGCCGGCACCTCCCAAGGCAGCGCCCGTCCCTGTACCCGAACCGACCCAGGTGGCGTCAGACCCTCTGCCTGCCTCAAACGCCGACTGATCGCGAAGGGGAGGCCGTGCCTGCGCTTGCCCTCACGATCCTCAAGTATTTGTTCCTGGCGCTGATCTTCCTGTTCCTGGCCCGGGCCGTACGGGCGATGTACCTGGAGATCTCCGGCCCTCGCACCCCGAAGTCACCCGCCGCACCCGCCCCGGCCACGGGACGGTCGGGCAAGCCTCCCGACAAGGTGGCGCTGCTGGTCGGCGGGGAGAAGCCCAAGCTCTTCGACCTCGGCGACGAGCTGATCCTCGGGCGCAGCGGCAAGTGCCACATCGTCCTCGGCGACACCTACGCGAGCCAGGTCCACGCCCGCGTCTTCCGGCGCAACGGGCAGTTCTTCCTCGAGGACATGGGATCGACGAACGGGACCTACCTGAACAGCCGCAAGGTGACGGCCCCCACGCCGGTCAACCGCGGCGACCGGGCCCGCATCGGCCGCACCGAACTGGAGTTCCGCCGGTGACGTCCACCGGCGACGGGGAGGCCCCCCGCTACGCCGCCGCGACCGATGTGGGCCTCGTGCGCTCCAACAACGAGGACGCCTACCTGACGGCGCCGCCCCTCTTCGCCGTCGCCGACGGCATGGGGGGCCACCGCGCTGGCGAGGTTGCCTCGGCGGGAGCGATCCGCACCCTGCGGGAGGGGGCCGGCCACGACACCGACTCCCTGGTCGCGGCCGTCCAGGCAGCGAACCGCGCCGTGCACGCCGAGGCCTCGGCCAATCCCGACCTGGCCGGCATGGGCACCACGATCACCGCCATGATGACTCGCCACGACGCCGCCCAGATCGTCCATGTGGGCGACTCCCGGGCCTACCTCCTGCGCGACGGGAGGCTGCGGCGGCTCACCCAGGACCACACCGTCGTGGAGCGGCTCGCCCGGGAGGGCAAGATCCCGGCGGACGAAGTTGATCGGCACCCGCAGCGCTCCGTGCTGGAGCGGGCCCTGGGCGTGTCGCCGGAGGTCGACGTCGACGTGCAACTGCTCGACGTCCGCCCGGGCGACCGGCTGCTCCTCTGCACCGACGGGCTCACCTCGATGCTGGACGACGACGAGATCCGGGAGATCCTCGTGGCGACGCCCGATCCGCAGGCCGCTGCCCAGGCCCTGGTCGAGGCGGCCCTCGCCGCGGGGGGCAAGGACAACGTCACCGTCGTCATCGTGGACTTCCCCAAGCGCGGTGGCGGCCCCGACCCGTCCCGGACCGCGGAGCAGCCGGCGGTCGTGCTCACCGGCGGAGGGTCCTACGGGTCCCAGCGGCTCGGCCGGTCGATGCCTGGCGAGGGCCCGGCATCGGCCCCGAGCGCGCGGAGGGTCCCGTCGCACCGCATGCGTGAAGCGGACCGGCCCGGCCCGCCGGCGGGTCCGGCACCCGCGGGCGGCCCCGTCCATGGGCTCCCCACGATCCCGGCCCGACGCCGGCGCACGAGGTTGCTCCTGGGGACGGTCGTCGTGGTCCCGCTGCTCGTCGTCGGGCTGGTCGGCGGCCTCTTCGCCGTGAGGAGTTCCTGGTACGTCGGCGAGCAGAGCGGCCACGTGGCGGTCTTCCGCGGCGTGCCGGGATCGTTCGCCGGCATCCGGGTGAGTTCGCTCGTCCGGACCACGGACATCCCCACGGCCTCGCTCCCGTCGTACAACCAGCAGCAGCTCCGCGAGGGCATCAAGGCCGCCGGCCGGAGCGCGGCCGACCGTGCGGTGGAGAACCTCCGGAACCTGCAGTTGACCGTGGAACAGAACCCGACCTCGACCGTGACCCCCACGGCCACGGCCACGGCCACCGCCACGCCCACGGCGACGGGCACGCCGAGGCCCTCCCCGTGATCGTTCCTGCAGTCCGGCGCAACACCGAGGCGTCGCTGCTGGTGCTGGCGTCGGTCGTTGCCATCGGCGGGTACTGGCTGACGTCGCTGTCCCGCTCGCCGGGCGTGCCGCGCCACCTGGCGCTGTACGGCGGGGTCTTCGTTGCGAGCTACCTGGTGGCGCACCTTGCCGTGCGGCGCTTCGCCCCCGCCTCCGACCCGCTGCTACTGCCAATCGCCGCGCTCCTCAACGCCATCGGCCTGGTGCTGCTGGCCCGGCTCGACGTCGCCTACCGGCCGCACCACCACCTCGCCGGCGCGCAGCTGCGCTGGCTGGTCATCTCGGTCGTCGCCTTTGTGGCGACGCTCGTCGTCGTGCGCGACGTGCGGGCGCTCGCCCGCTACCGCTACACCTGGGCGGTGGCGGGCGTCGCCTTCATCCTGCTGCCCATCGTGCCCGGCCTCGGCATGACCATCAACGGCGCGCGGCTCTGGGTGCGCTTGGGCCCGCTGAACTTCCAGCCGGGCGAGTTCGGGAAGGTCTGCCTGGTGATGTTCTTCGCCGGGTACCTGTCGGAGCGCCGCGAGCTCCTGGCGGTGGCCATCCGGCGGATCGGCCCCATCGGCATCCCGGAGATCCGCCACTTCGGTCCGGTCCTGGTCGCCTGGGCCATCTCCGTCGTGGTCCTGGTCCAGGAGAAGGAGCTCGGGGCCTCCCTGCTGTTCTTCGCCATCTTCGTCGTGATGCTGTGGGTCGCGACCGCCCGCCCGGTCTACCCGCTGTCGGGGCTCGTGCTGTTCGGTGGCGGGGCGTTCGTCGCCTACAACCTCTTCGGCTACGTCCGGTCCCGCTTCGAGGTCTGGCTCAACCCCTTCGGCTCCCCGAGGGGGCACGGCTTCCAGATCGTGCAGTCGCTGTTCGCCCTCGCCACCGGCGGCGTCTTCGGCACCGGCCTCGGCCTCGGCAAGCCCGAACTCATCCCCGAGGTCTCCACGGACTTCATCTTCTCCGCGGCCGGGGAGGAACTGGGCCTCGTCGGGACGACGGCGATCCTCTGTGCCTACGCCATCTTCGGTGCCAGGGTCTTCGGCCTCGCCACCAGGTGCCGGGACGACTTCTCCAAGCTGCTCGTCACCGGCCTTGGGACGGTGTTCTGCCTGCAGACGCTGCTGATCATCGGCGGGGTCACCCGGCTGATCCCCCTCACCGGCGTGACGCTGCCGTTCATGAGCTACGGGGGGTCGAGCCTGCTCGCCAACTTCGTGATCATCGCCCTGCTGCTCAGGGTCTCCGACAACCTGGCGGTGGACAACCTCGTGGGGGGCTGGACGCCGGGCTCAAGCGAGTCGCTGGCGGACCTTGGCCCGGCGGGAGGCGGCCGGTGAACCGCCAGATCCGCATCGTGGCGCTGATCGCCCTCGTGCTCTTCGGGGTCGCCTTCGTCAATCTCAACTGGGTGCAGCTCGTGAACGCCGAGCACCTCGCCAACAACCCGGGCAATGTCCGGGTGATCCTGAAGGAGTACGCCATCGCCCGGGGACCGATCCTCTCGTCGGACGAGAAGACGGTGGCCCTCAGCGTCAAGACGCCCAACGAGGACCTCAAGTACCTCCGGACTTACCCCGACGGGGCCACCTTCGCCCACGTCAGCGGGTACTACTCGTCCATCTACGGCAGGGCACAGCTGGAATCGACCTACAACAAGGAGCTCACCGGCCAGGGCGGGGGCCTGACGATGCAGAAGCTGAGCGATCAGCTCTTCGGGGGCACAACGCAGGGCGACACGGTCGTGACGACGATCAGCGAGCAGCTCCAGAAGGCTGCGGCAGCCGCCCTCGGCACGCACAAGGGTGCGATCGTCGCCCTCGACCCGACGACCGGCGCGGTGCTCGCCATGGTCTCGTCGCCGTCCTACGACCCCACGACCATCTCGAGCCATGACGCCAATGCCGACACCAAGGCGTGGAAGGCCCTCCAGGCCGACCCTGGCAAGCCGATGCTGAACCGGGCGGCCAGCCAGACCTACCCCCCGGGGTCCACCTTCAAGATCATCACCGCGGCGGCGGCCCTCCAGAACGGCCTCGGCGTGTCGACGTCCTACGGCCCCACCGGCCAATTCCTCCCGGCCCAGACCACCAGCCCCATCAAGAACTTCGGCAACGAGGTGTGTGGCGGCGACATGGCCCAGGCGCTGGCCCAGTCCTGCAACGTGTACTTCGCCAGGCTGGCGACCCAGCTCCCGGCGGGGGCACTGGCGAAGACGGCCCGCGACTTCGGCTTCGGCGAGGCCCCGCCCCTCGACATCCCCGACGTCGCCAGCCGGCTCCCGACCGACGCCGATCTCAAGTCCCCGGCCTTCACGGCCCAGTCGGCCATCGGGCAGTACAACGTCGCCGGGACCCCCCTGCAGATGGCGCTCGTCGCGGCGGGCATCGCCAACCAGGGAAAGATCATGACGCCGCGCATCGTCAAGGAGGTCAGGGACCCCCAGAGCAACGTCATCCAGCAGAGCAAGCCCTCGGTGTGGAAGACGGCGGTACCCCCGGATGTCGCAGCGACGCTGACCACGTTGATGGAGGGAGTCGTGCACGCAGGGACCGGCACGGCCGCCCAGATCCCGGGCGTGAAGGTGGCGGGCAAGACCGGCACGGCGCAGACCGCCGCCGGGCAGCCGCCGCACGCCTGGTTCATCGCCTTTGCCCCGGCGGACGCCCCGAAGATCGCCGTCGCGGTGCTGGTCGAGAACGGCGGCAACCTCGGCAGCGAGGCGACGGGCGGGAAGCTTTCTGCGCCGATTGCGCAGCAGGTCATGCTCGCGGATAAGCAGGTGCGAGGATGGTGACGTCGTGAGCAAGGAGGCCGGCGTCCCACTGGACCAGAAAGTGGGGCAGCAAGCAACCCGGAGCGTCCTTGGCCGCTACCGCCTCGGCGACATCATCGGGGCGGGCGGCATGGGGACGGTGGTCCGCGCCCACGACGAGGTGCTGGGCCGTGAGGTCGCCGTCAAGTTGCTGCGGGAGGAACTGGCCGCCGACGAGCGCTCCCTGGCCCGCTTCCGCCAGGAGGCCCGCATCGCCGCATCCCTGTCGCACCCCGGCATCGCCGCCGTGTACGACTTCGCCGAGGAGGAGGGCCGCCCGGCCATCGTCATGGAACTGCTCGACGGCCAGGACCTCCACACGATCCTTGCGACCGGCGGCCCCATGGCCGGCGCCGAGGTCGCGGGCATCCTGGCCCAGGCCGCCGACGCCCTCGCGTACGCCCACGGGCTGGGGGCCGTCCACCGCGACATCAAGCCGGCCAACATCTTCCTCACCCGCTCCGGGGCGGTGAAGATCACCGACTTCGGCGTCGCCTTCGCCGCTGGCGGCGGCCAGCTCACCACCACCGGCGCCCTGATCGGCACGCCGGACTACCTCTCACCCGAGCAGGTACGCGGGGAGCGGGCGACATCGGCGAGCGACATCTACTCGCTCGGGTGCGTCGCGTTCCAGCTTGTCACGGGTCACCCACCCTTCGCTGGCGACAACTCGATAGCGTCGGCCACCGCGCGCCTCGACGCCCCGGCACCGAGCGCAGGGGCGCTCAATCCGGCGGTCGGGGCCGAGATGGATGCGGTCAT
>WNFB01000409.1_pt1 | contig 54745 bp, 51 predicted proteins | sample 5400501 | NCBI WGS metagenome assembly WNFB01 (sample SAMN13153341, study PRJNA577476) | soil metagenome | isolation source: 200 cm saprolite under Douglas fir tree site 2 hole 1 | place: USA:California | collected 2015-04-18 | reverse complement strand
TCGAACAGCTCCTGGAGGGCGGCCTCCACGCCCTGGGTGACGAGGCGCTCCAGATCGAGCCGCGCCTCCAGCGCCGCGACCGCCTCCGCTTCCATCCGCGTGGCGGGATGCCGGGGCGTGAAGAGCGTGCAGCAGTCCGCGTCCGGCTCGATGGAGATCTCGTAGGTCCCGAGCGCGTGGGCCTGCCCGGTGATCTCGAGCTTGTCCATGCCGATGAGCGGCCGGAGGATCGGCATCGCGGCCGCCTCGTCGATCCGGGTGAGGTTCTGGAGCGTCTGCGAGGCCACCTGCCCCAGGCTCTCCCCGGTGACGAGGGCGAGGGCGCCCGCGTGGCGGGCCAGCCGCTCCGCGATGCGCACCATCAGCCGGCGGTAGACCACGACGCGGAAGGGCGGCGGCACCGACAGCACGACTTCCCGCTGGATCTCGCCGAACGGCACGATGAACAGGCGCGAGTGGTACTGCCACTGGGTCAGCCGGGCCACCAGATCGCGCGCCTTGCCCCGCGAGAGATCCGGCAGGTAGGGCGCGCTGTGGAAGTGAACGAAGACCACGCGGCACCCGCGCCGCATGAGCCGCCACGCGGCCACCGGGGAGTCGATGCCGCCGGAGAGGAGCGCGGCCACCGTCCCGCCCGTTCCCACCGGCAACCCGCCCGCGCCGGGCTGCGGATCGCAGTAGACGAAGGCCTCGTCGGGCAGCACCTCCACCCGCACGTTCAGCTCCGGATGCTCGAGGCTCACCCGGACATCGGGCCGCCGCGTGAGCACGTGGGCGCCCAGGTCGCGGTTGAGCTCCACCGAGGTCATCGGGAAGGTCTTGAAGGCGCGGCGGGCGGTGATCCGGAAGGAGCCGAAGGCGCGACCCGCGATCGCCTGCTCCACCGCGGCCCGCAGCGCCTCCCGCGACACCCCGGTCCGGAGCGCGAGCGCGAAATTCGCCACGCCCGCAACGCGCGCGAGCCGCTCAAGCAATCGCCCCGGCTCCGGGTGGCGCGAGAGGTCGAGCATGATGCGCCCGGAGAGCTGGACCAGACCCACCGGTCCGAGGTCCACGACCGCGCGCAGCAGGTTCTGGTGGAGCTGGCGGAGGAAGAGCGGCCGGTTGCCCCGCTTGAGGCTGATCTCGTGATAGTGAACGATGACGGCCGGCGTCATCGCTCGGTCTCCGCGGGACGCCGGTGCTTGGGCCGGCGGCGGTACACCGTCTTGGGGATCTCCACCTTCGGGGGCTTGGCCGGCATCGGCTTGCGGACCCTGCTGTGAATGGGGGTGTGAATGGGGGCGTGGATCGGCTTCCGGCGCTTCACCGGGACAGTATATCCCGGCGGTCCCGCTCAGTAGATCGCGCCCGGGAAGGTGTTGATCGCCGCCCGCCGCCCGGCCGCCTTGTACATCTTCACCCCGCCCACGCCCCCGCCGGCCCGGAGGCCCTCGCCGATGCCGTCGTGGATGGCCCAGCTCCGTCCCCGCACGGTCCGGGCGGCCTCCGGGCCGCGGAAGTCGGACGAGGCGTCGAGCGCCCTCAGCAGCGGGCCGCCGTCGCAGAAGCCGGCGTGGATGGACTCCATCACGTCGCGGCCCATCAGGTAGCCGCAGCCCCGGCGCTCGTAGAGGATGGCCGAGTGGTAGAAGAGGGGCTCGATGAGGTATATCTCCTTGCCGATGAGGGCGCAGAAGCCCTCCATCGCGTCGAGCACGCGGGAGAGCAGGCGCAGGCCGCGCCGCACCTGCCCGGGGGCGAGGCCCTCGCGCATCGCGCGGCGCTCCTCCTCGATATTGCGGCAGGCGGTGCCGAAGAGCGTGTCGCGCCCGTCCGGGTCTCGGTCGATCGCGTAGCGGCCGCCGGTGGGGTCGGTGATCTGCACGAAGGCCAGCTCCGGCACCGAGAGCGGCGACATCTCCACGTCCACCAGCAGCGCGGGATCGCGGTCCTCGGGCGTCGAGCGCACCTCCACGCGCGCCCACGGCTGGTCCGCGGGCGCGGTCACCCGCACCAGGCGCGCGCCCGCCTTGTCGCACAGCGTGTGCGGATCGATGGCGAAGCGGTCGAGCAGCTCCTCCGGCACCAGCCGCGCGTAGAGCGCCTCCGCGACCTCGCGCGGCAGCGCGTTGATCTCCTGGATCGAGCCGAGCCCGAGCCCCTCGACGCGCGCGTCCACCGTCTAAGCCACCTCGCGCAACGCGGGCACGTCCCGGGCGGGGCCCTGCCGGCCCCGGCGTCCCTCAGGGCGAGCCGTAGCGCCGCGCGAAGCGCAGCGGCAGAACGAGCAAGCCGCCACGCGTCGCCAGCCCTCGCGCCGCCCCCTTGGGGGATGGGGGGTCGCAGCTCGTTCTGCCCGAGCGAGCCGCGGCGTCGAGGCGAGCCCTGGGGACGCTGGGGCCGGCAGGGCCCCGCCCGGGACGTGACCGCGTTCGACGGGCCGCATCAGCGGGGTCCCGCCGGCGCGGCGCCGGGCTCGAGCGCGGGCAGGAGCACGCGCGCGGCCTCGAGCTCCTCCGGGGTATTGACGTTCATGAACACGACGTCGGGGGACCGGTAGCGGGCGACCTCGCTCGCGGAGATGCTGAGCACCCGCACCTCGTCGTAGAAGCCGATGATCTTGAGCCGCCCCGCGCGGAGCCGCGTTTCGATCGGCGCCAGGCAGGCCTTCGCGTAGCAGGCGTGGAGCGTCTCCCACTGCTCGCCGACCCGGGGAACCACCACGTCCGCCTCCCCCGCGCGCGCCGTGACGAGGCGCGCGACCTCCGGCATCAGGAACGGCATGTCGCACGCCACCGTGAAGGCGGCGTCGCCGGAGGCCGCCTGCAGGCCCGAGTAGATCCCGCCCAGCGAGCCGTGATCGGGGAAGACGTCGGGCACCATCGGCAGGCCGAGCGAGGCGTAGAGCTCGGGCGTATTGGTCACGATCAGGAGATCGTCGGCCACCTGCCGCACGACGTGCGCGACCCGGTCGATGATGCGCCGGCCGCCCAGCTCCAGCAGGGCCTTGGGCCGGCCGCCCATGCGAGTGCTGCGGCCGCCCGCCTGGATCACTCCGGTTATGCGCATGGGGCCTCGACGATCACCGGGCCCTGGCGCAGGATGCGCGGAGGCCAGGCCGTGCAGTCCACGACGGTGGAGCCGGCGCCGCCCGGGGTCGTCCCACCGTCCAGGATCAGCTCCACCCGCCCGTCGAAATAGCCGCGGACGTCCGCCGCGGTCTGCGGCGGCGGCGCCGCGCTCGGATTGGCGCTCGGCGCGGTGATCGGCCGCGCGGCCGCGACGACGAGCGCGCGCGCCACCGCGTGCCCGGGCAGGCGCACGCCGACGGTGCCGGTGCCGCCGGTGAGCCCGGCGGGCACGCGGGCGGAGGCCCGGAGCACCAGCGTGAGCGCGCCCGGCCAGTGCCGCACCATCAGGGCGCGCGCGCCGTCGGGGATCGCCGCGGCCAGCTCCGTCACCATGTCGATCCCGTCCACCAGCACCAGGAGCGGCTTGTCGTCCGGGCGGCCCTTGACTTCGAACACGCGCGCGATCGCGGCGGGGTCGAGGGCGTCGGCGCCGAGGCCGTAGAAGCTCTCGGTGGGGAAGGCCACGAGCCCGCCCGCCTCGACCAGCGCGCCGGCGGCGCGCATCGCCGCCTGATCAGGCCGCTCCGGATCCACCGCGACGACACGGGTCGAGATCGTCGGCGTGCTCACCCGATCCGTCTCAGGGCGTGATGGCCGATGTCCCGCCGGTAGTGGGCGCCGTCGAAGTGGATGCGCTCGACGCCGGCATAGGCCGCGCGAATCGCGGAGGCCACGTCCGCGCCTGAGGCCTGCACGCCCAGCACGCGGCCCCCCGCGGTGACCAGGGCGTTCCCCGCCATCGCGGTGCCCGAATGGAAGACGTTGATCCCGGGCAGCCCGGCGGCCGCGGCGACGCCCGTGATGGGCCGACCGGTCTCGTACCGGCCCGGATAGCCCGCGGAGGTCATCACCACGCAGACGGAGCTCCGCGGGCTCCACGAGAGCGCGGCCGGCAGCCCCTGCCCGGTGGCGGCCGCCTGGAGCAGGGCGAGCAGGTCGCCCTCGAGGCGCGGCATGATCGCCTGACATTCCGGATCGCCGAAGCGGCAGTTGAACTCGATCACCTTCGGCCCCTCGCGCGTGATCATCAGGCCGACGAAGAGCACGCCGGTGTACGGCGCGCCCTCCTTGCCCATCGCCGCGATCACCGGCCGCACGATCTCGGCCATGACCCGGTCCTGCATCGCGTCGCTCATGACCGGCGCCGGGGAGTAGGCGCCCATCCCGCCGGTATTGGGTCCCCGGTCCTCGTCGAAGACCGTCTTGTGGTCCTGGGCCGCGACGAGCGGGAGCACCGCGGCGCCGTCGGCGAGCGCGAAGAACGAGGCCTCCTCGCCCTCGAGGAACTCCTCGACGACCACGGTGAGGCCCGAGGCGCCGAAGGCGCGCTCCTCGAAGCAGAGGGCGAGCGCGCGGTCCGCCTCGTCGAGCGCGCGGCACACGATGACGCCCTTGCCCGCCGCGAGCCCGTCGGCCTTCACCACCAAGGGGGCGCCCACCTCGCGGCAGTAGCGCCGGGCCGCCGTCACGTTCTGGAACGTGCGGAACCGCGCGGTGGGAATGCCGTGGCGGGCCATCAGGTCCTTGGAGAAGGCCTTCGAGCTCTCCAGGCGGGCCGCCGCCGCGCTCGGCCCGAATACCGCGAAGCCGGCCGCGCGGAGCCGGTCGGCGAGGCCCAGCGCGAGCGGCACCTCGGGCCCCACCACCACCAGGTCGGGCCGCTCCTGGCGCGCGAGATCCACCAGTTCGTCAACCGCGGTGTCCTTCACGGGGACGCACCGGGCATGCGCGGCGATGCCGGGGTTGCCGGGCGCCGCGACCATCCGGCCCAGGCTTGGGCTCTGCGCGACCTTCCAGGCCAGCGCGTGCTCGCGCCCGCCGCCGCCCACCAGGAGCACGTCGGTCATTCGTCGGTCTCCGCGTCGCCGGAGGGATCGGCGCCTTCCTCCAGGTGCGCGCGCGCGATCTTGGCCCACGGGCTGCCCAGGTCCAGCTCGAGATAGCGGCGCCAGTGCACCGCCGCGCTCTCGGCCCGCCCCATCTTGCCGAGGACGCCCGCGAGATTGAAGTGGGCGTCCGCGTAGTCGGCGTCCATCTCGAGGGCGCGCCGGTACCACGTCACCGCCACCGGCAGATCGCCGAGGTCCTCGTGGAGCGAGCCCAGGTTGAAGGAGGCCTGGCAGCAGCTATCGTCGGCCTCGAGCGCCGCCCGGTAGCACTCCCCGGCTCGCTCGTACTGCCCCATCCGATGATGGAGGAGCCCCAGGTTGTTCCAGGCCGCCGCGTACCCCGGATCCATGTCGAGCACGCGCTCGTAGGCGTCGACCGCGGACTCCCAGCGCTCCGGGTCGCCGTCCCATTCCGACGCCCGCTGGAACCACATCTCGGCGGCGTCGGCGGGTGGGATGAGCGGGCGCACCATGCCGGTCAGCAGCGTCTCCCGGGTCTCGCGCTCGAGGTCGCCTCCGTCGAAGGCGAGCAGGGTCTGCCCGGTGCCCGGATCGAGCCGCAGGCGGTCCTGCTCGACCACCACCTGGCGGTCGCGCACCACCAGCCGCAGCTCGGCCAGCGGCGTCTGCACCCCGGGGGCGAGCCGGCGCGCTCCGTCGAGCGCGGCGCGCACCTGGCGCACGCTCGCCCCGCTCTCCAGCAGGTTCGCGGCCGCGCGCACCGAGACCAGCTCGCGGAAGCGCAGGCCTCCCGGGTCGTCGCGCAGCAGACCCAAGCGCCGGAGCTGCGAGCGGCGCTTGGGCGAGAGGCGGAGGAGCCGCATCAGCTCCCGCAGCGTGAAGACCCGTTCGAGCGGAGGGCTAGTGCTTGAAATGGCGAATCCCGCAGACCACCATGGCCATGCCGTGCTCATCGGCGGCCGCCACGACCTCCTCGTCGCGGACCGAACCGCCGGGATGGATCACCGCGGTGGCGCCCGCCTTGGCCACCACGTCGAGCCCGTCGCGGAACGGGAAGAACGCGTCGGAGGCGCAGACCGAGCCCCGGGTCTCGAGCCCCAGCTCTCGCGCGCGCATGACCGCGAGTCGCGCGGAATCGACCCGGTTCATCTGCCCGGCGCCCACCCCGACGACCTGATCGGCGGTCGCGAGCACGATGGCGTTGGACTTGGCGTGCTTGGCCACGCGCCAGCCGAAGCGCAGCGCGCGCAGCTCGGCCTCGGTGGGCGGCCGCCGCGAGAGGACCTTGAGCGCGGCCGGATCCAGGTCGGTGAGGTCGGCCTCCTGGAGCAGCACCCCGCCCCACACGCTCCGGACCTCCCGCATCCGCGCGGGGTAGTCGGCCCGCGTGCACGGGAGCTGGAACACCCGACACTTCTTCTTGGTCCGGCGGATCTCCTCGAGCGCGTCCGGCTCGAAGCCGGGGGCGAAGAGGATCTCGAGCAGGATGCCGGAGAGCTCCTTCACCACCTCGAGGTCCACCGTCCGGTTCACCCCCACGATGCCGCCGTAGATGGAGACGGGATCGCAGGCCTTCGCCCGGCAAGCCGCCTCCCCCACGCTCTGCCCGATCGCCACGCCGCAGGGGTTGGTGTGCTTGATCACCACCGCGGCCGGATCGTCGAACTCGAGCAGGAGCCCGAGCGCCGCCGACCAGTCGAGCAGGTTATTGTACGAGAGCTCGGGGCCGTGGAGCTGGGTGGCCGCGCTCAGGCCGAATGCGCCCGCGGACGGGCGGTAGAAGGCGGCGGACTGGTGCGGGTTCTCGCCGTAGCGCAGCGTCTGGGCGAGCAGACCGTCCACGGGCAGGCGCTCCGGGAAGCCCGTCGCGGCCGCCGCGGCGGGGCGCCCGGTGGCGCCCGGTTCGCGCAGGTAGGCTGCGATTGCCGCGTCGTACTGGGCGGTGCGCCGGAAGGCCTCGAAGGCCAGCCGGTAGCGCGTGGCGTCGGAGAGCGCCCCGTCGCCGCGCCGAAGCTCTTCCAGCACCGGGCCGTACTGGCCGGGGTCGGTGATCACCGCCACGTGGGCATGGTTCTTGGCGGCGCCGCGGATCATGCTGGGCCCGCCGATGTCGATGTTCTCGATCGCGTCCTCGAGCGACACGCCCGGCCGCGCCACCGTCTGCTCGAAGGGGTAGAGCGTCACCGCCACGAGGTCGATCGGCCGGATGCCGTGCCGCTCGAGCGCGGCCAGGTGCTCGGGCCGCTCGCGGCGGGCCAGGATACCGCCGTGCACACCGGGGTGGAGCGTCTTCACCCGGCCGTCGAGCATCTCGGGAAAGCCGGTGACCTCGGCCACGTCCACCACCCGGACACCGGACTCGCGCAGGAGCTTCGCGGTGCCGCCGGTGGACAGGATCTCGGCGCCGAGGGCGGCCAGCCCGCGCGCGAACTCCACCACGCCGGTCTTGTCGTGCACGCTGACGAGGGCGCGTCGCACTCGAGTCATGGGGTCTCCCTGATGTGCACGCGGCGGCCGCGGATCTCGAGCCGGCCCACCGCGAAGAGCCGGACGGCCTCCGGGTAGAGCCGGTGCTCCTCGACGAGGATCCGGTCCGCGAGGGTGGCCTCGGTGTCGTCGGGCAGCACGGGCACCGCCGCCTGCAGCACGATGGGGCCGGTGTCCACGCCGTCGTCCACGAAGTGCACGGTGGCCCCGGAGACCCGGGCCCCGTGCTCGAGGGCCTGGCGCTGCGGGTGCAGGCCCGGGAAGGCCGGGAGGAGCGAGGGGTGGATATTGAGGAGCCGGCCCGCGAAGTGCGCGACGAAGGCGGGGCTCACGAGCCGCAGGTAGCCGGCGAGGCACACCAGGCCGACGCGCCGCTCCTCCAGCGCCGCGATCACCGCCTTCTCGTGCGCCTCGCGCGAGGGATGCTGCCCCGGCGGGAGCACGACCGCCTCGATCCCGAGCGCGCGCGCGATGGCGAGCGCGCCCGCGCCCGCCCGGTCCGTCACGAGCACGACCACCGCGGCGGGGATGCGCCCGGACGCGGCGGCCTCGGCCAGCGCCCGGAAGTTGGAGCCGCGCCCGGAGGCGAGCACGCCCACGCGCAGCGGCTCAGACATAGTCCACGCCCGGCTTGCCCGGCACGATCTCGCCGATCGGGTACACCCGCTCGCCCAAAGCCTCGAGCTGCCGCGTGGCGGCGGCCGCGTCCTCGGGCGCGACCACGACCACGAAGCCGATCCCCATGTTGAAGGTGCGCCGCATCTCGGCGTCGTCCACCGCGGCGGCGCGCTGGATGGCGGCGAAGATCGGCGGCTGGGGCCACGCGCGGGGATCGATCCGGGCGCGCCGCTGGGCGGGCAGGACGCGCGGCAGGTTCAGGGTGATGCCGCCGCCCGTGATGTGGGCCATCGCCTTCACCCGCACCTCCCGGATCAGCTCGAGCACCGGCTTGACGTAGATGCGGGTGGGCTCGAGCAGCTCCTCGCCCACGCTCCGGCCGACACCCGGGATGGGATCGTTGAGGTTGAGGCCCATGCGGCTGAAGATCGCCTCGCGCGCCAGGGTGTAGCCGTTCGAGTGCAGCCCCGAGGACGCGAGCCCGAGGACGCAATCACCCGCGGTGACGTGCTCACCCGTGATCAGGGCGGCGCGCTCGGCCACGCCCACCGCGAAGCCGGCCAGGTCGTACTCCCCCGGCGCGTAGAGGGCCCCCATCTCGGCGGTCTCGCCGCCCACGAGCGCGCAGCCGGCCTGGCGGCAGCCCGCCGCGATGCCGGTCACGATCGCCTCGATCTTCTCGGGCTCCACGCGGTGGACGGCCAGGTAGTCGAGGAAGAAGAGCGGCTCGGCGCCGTGCACCAGCACGTCGTTGACGCCCATCGCCACGAGATCGAGGCCGATCGTATCGTGGCGGTCGGCCATCACCGCGATCTTGAGCTTGGTCCCCACCCCGTCGGTGGAGGAGACGAGCACCGGATCCTGGAGGCCGAACGGGACGCGGCAGAAGGCGGCGAACGAGCCGAGGCCGCCCAGCACCTCCGGGCGGTGCGTGGACGCGGCCAGGGGCGCGATCCGGCGCACCACCTCGTCGCCGGCCCGGATATTCACGCCGGCTGCCCGATACGTCAGGGGATCCATACTCCTTACGAGTCGAACAGCCTGAGCTGCGCCTGTTCCTCGGACTCGAAGCCTACCTGGTACTGGCCCGTGAAGCACGCGTGACAGAACTGATCCGGGGCCGACCCGGTGGCCTTGAGCATCCCCTCGAGCGACAGGTAGCCGAGCGAGTCCGCGCCGAGATAGCGCTGGATCTCCTCGACCTTGTGGCTCGACCCGATCAGCTCCCGCCGGGTGGGCGTGTCGATACCGTAGTAGCAGGGCCACTGGATCGGCGGCGAGGAGATGCGCACGTGCACCTCGCGCGCGCCGGCGGCCCGGATCATCTTGACGATCTTGCGGCTGGTGGTGCCGCGGACGATGGAGTCGTCGATGACGACGACCCGCTTGCCGTCCAGGACCTCTCGGTTCGGGTTGAGCTTCACCTTGACCCCGAAGTGGCGGATCCCCTGCTGCGGCTCGATGAAGGTGCGGCCGACGTAGTGGTTGCGGACGAGGCCCACGTCGTAGGGCAGCCCCGATTCCTCCGAGAAGCCGAGCGCCGCCCCGACCCCGGAGTCGGGCACCGCGATGACCAGGTCGGCCACCACCGGATACTCGCGGGCGAGCTGGTGGCCGAGGGCCTTGCGCACCGCGTGCACGTTCCGGCCCCACAGCACCGAGTCCGGCCGCGCGAAGTAGACGTACTCGAACACGCACTGCAGCCGCTGGGCGGGGCGGAAGGGCTTGAGCGAGGTGAGGCCGCGCTCGTCGATCACCAGGATCTCGCCCGGCTCGACGTCGCGCACCACCTTGGCTTCCATCAGGTCGAGCGCGCACGTCTCCGAGGCGAGCACCCACGCGTCGTCCAGGCGGCCCACCGTGAGCGGCCGGAAGCCGGAGGGATCACGCACCCCGATGACCGAGTGGGGCGTCAGCAGGAGCAGGGTGTAGGCCCCGCGCACCCGGGTGAGCGCGCGGGCCAGCTGCTCGGCCAGCGTCGCGCCCTCGGAGCGGGCGAGCAGATGCAGGATGACCTCGGTGTCGGACGACGACTGGAAGACCGCGCCGTCCTTCTCGAGCTCTTCCCGAAGTGCCTCCGCGTTCACCAGGTTGCCGTTGTGGGCGATGGCCACGGGCCCGTGCGCGGTGGTGCCGGTGATGGGCTGGGCATTGCGCAGGTTGGAGCTGCCCGCGGTGGAGTAGCGCACGTGCCCGATGGCGCGCTGGCCGGGGAGGCGCTTGAGGCGGTCGCGGCTGAACACGTCGGCGACCCAGCCCATCGCCTTCTCGACCTGGAAATGGTCGCCGTCGGTCGAGGCGATGCCGGCGGATTCCTGGCCCCGATGCTGGAGCGCGTACAGGCCGAGGTACACGACGTTGGCGGCCTCGGCGTGATTCCAGATGCCGAACAGTCCGCACTCGTCGTGGAACTTGTCGTCCAGCTCGAGAGCCGTCGCCTCAGCTGACATGTCGCTCAAAGCCGCCCCTCCACGCGCTCGCGATGCGGTCCACGTCCAGATCCACGAGGCTCGCCTCGCCCGCCCGGATCCGCAGCCGGTCACCCCCGACCCGTCCGATGAAGCGCCACGGGACCCGGAACTCGCTCATCAACTGCTCGAAGTGGCGGGCCCGGTCCGCCTTGACCGACACCACCACGCGCGACGGCCCTTCCCCGAAGAGCGTCAGATCCACGCGGCCGCGGCCCGATCCCAGGTCGATCTCCGCTCCCCACGGGCGCGGCCCGCTCATGCAGGCCTCGGCCAGCGCCACCGCCAGGCCCCCCTCGGCGCAATCGTGGGCCGAGCCCAGGAGGTGCGCCGCGATCGCCGCGCGACAGGCCTCCTGCACCGCCCGCTCCACCGCCAGGTCGAGCGGCGCGAGCCGGCCCGCCACCGTGTGGTGCTCCACCCACAGCCACTCCGACCCGCCCAGGCTCACCGCGTCCGGCCCGAGCAGGGCCACCCGGTCGCCCGCCTCGGCGAACCACTGGGTGCACCGCGCCTCGGCATCGTCGAGGATCCCCGCCATCCCGATGACCGGGGTGGGGAGGACCGCCTGACCGAGGGTCTCATTGTAGAAGGAGACGTTGCCGCCGACCACGGGGATTTCAAGAGCGCGGCAGGCCTCGCTGATGCCCGCCACCGCCTCCTTGAACTGCCACAGGATCTCCGGCCGCTCCGGGGAGCCGAAGTTGAGGCAATCCGTGAGCCCGAGCGGCCGCGCCCCGCTCACCGACAGGTTGCGCGCGGCCTCCGCCACCGCCATCGCCGCGCCCGCGCGCGGATCGAGATACACGAAGCGCGCGTTGCAGTCGGTGGTGACCGCGACCCCGGTGCGCGTGCCCTTGATGCGCAGGACCCCCGCGTCGGAGCCGGGGAGCACGAGCGAGTTGATCCCGACCTGCTGGTCGTACTGACGGTACACCCACTCCTTGGAGGCGATGCCCGGCGAGGCCAGGAGGGTCAGGAGGGCGTCGGAGGCGTCACCAGAATCGGGGGGCGCCGGCAGCGCGAGCGGATCGTAGGCCTCGAGGGCGTCCTGCCACCGGGGCCGGGCGGTGGGCTTCTCGTACACCGGGGCCTCGTCGGCCAGGGCCTTCACCGGCACCTCGGCCACGACCGCCCCGTGGAAACGCACGCGCAGCAGGCCGTCGTCGGTCACGGTGCCGATCTCGACGGCGTCCAGCTCCCACTTGGCGAAGGTGCGGCGGACGTCCTCCTCCCGGCCGCGCTCGGCCACCAGGAGCATGCGCTCCTGCGACTCCGACAGCATGATCTCGTACGGCGTCATGCCCGTCTCGCGCTGGGGCACGCGTGAGGCCTCGATCTCCATGCCCATGCCCGCGCGCGCGGGCATCTCCGAGCAGGCGCAGGCGAGCCCGGCCGCCCCCATGTCCTGGATGCCCACGATCGCGCCGGTGGCCATGGCTTCGAGACAGGCCTCGAGCAGCAGCTTCTCGGTGAACGGGTCGCCGACCTGCACGGTGGGCCGCCGCTCCTCGGCGGTCTCGTCGAAGGTGGCGGAGGCCATCGTGGCGCCGTGGATGCCGTCGCGCCCGGTCTTGGCCCCCACGTAGAAGACCGGGTTGCCCACGCCTTCGGCACGCGCCCGGAAGATGCCGCGCTTGGTCACGAGGCCCACCGCCATCGCGTTGACCAGCGGATTGCCCGCGTACTCCGGCGCGAAGCCGACCTCACCACCCAGGTTCGGGACTCCGAAGCAGTTGCCGTACCAGCTGATGCCGGAGACCACACCCTCGATGAGGCGCCGTGTGCGCGGATCGGCGGGATCGCCGAAGCGCAGGGAGTCGAGGACCGCGATGGGCCGCGCGCCCATGGTGAAGATGTCGCGCAGGATGCCCCCCACCCCGGTGGCCGCGCCCTGGAAGGGCTCGATGAACGACGGGTGGTTGTGGCTCTCGATCTTGAAGGTCAGCGCGAGATCGCCCCCCAGGTCCACGATGCCCGCGTTCTCGCCCGGCCCCTGCAGCACGTGGGCCGCGCGGGTGGGGAGCGAGCGCAGGAACACGCGCGAGTGCTTGTAGGCGCAGTGCTCGGACCAGAGGGCGGAGAAGAGGCCGAACTCGGTGAACGTGGGCTCCCGGCCGAGGCGCCGGATGATGCGATCGTATTCTTCGGCCGTGAGGCCGTGGGTCAGGGCCAGGTCCAGCGTGACCTTAGGCTCGGCCGCGGTCACCCCGCCCCCACCCGGTTGTCACGTGCGCTACCGCTTGAGGAACGAGCCGTCTTCGACGAGGGTGCCGAGAATCGAGTGGAAGATCAGGGTACCGTCGGTACCGCCCACCGCGGCCTCGGCGGCCCGCTCCGGGTGCGGCATCAGCCCGAGCACCGTGCCTTCCTCGTTGATCACGCCGGCGATATTGTCGAGCGACCCGTTGGGGTTGGCTTCCTTGGCGATGCGCCCGTCCTCCGTGCAGTACCGGAAGACGATCTGGTTCTTCGCCCGCAACCGCCGCAGGGTCTCCGCGTCGGCGTGGTACTTCCCCTCCCCGTGCGAGATGGGCATCTTGAGGACCTGGCCCGGCCGCAGCGAGCGGGTGAACGAGGTCTCCGCATTCTCGACCAGGAGGTGGGTCGACTGGCAGCGGTACTGCAGGCACTCGTTGCGCATCAGGGCGCCGGGCAGCAGCCTGGCCTCGCAGAGGATCTGAAACCCGTTGCAGGAGCCGAGCACGAGGCCGCCCCGGGCCGTGAACTCGGGGAGCGCCTCCACCACCGGGGAGCGCCCGGCCACCGCGCCCGCCCGCAGATAATCCCCGTAGGAGAAGCCACCGGGGAGGATCAGGCAGTCGAAATCGGCGAGGTTGGCGTCGCGGTGCCAGACGTAGCGCACCGGCTGGTGCAGGACTTCGCTGATCACGTAGTGAAAATCGCAGTCACTCCACGTGCCCGGGAAGATCACCACGCCGAAGTTCATGGGACCGTGTGTTCCTCCTTAGTGAGGCTACACCGTCACTCTACCCCGCCCCTCGCGATCTGACAAGGGGATCAGGCATCCGGACGAAGATTGCCGCTCCCGCCTACCACCGTAAGCCCCTCTTTTGTATCCGTTCGGCTCGCCTTCGGCTGCGCCTCACCAAGCAACTGCCTCCAGTTCACCGAGCGAGCCTAGGCGAGGTCAGTTCAGCGGATGAGCTAGCGGGGGTCGCCGAGGAGCTCTACCGTGAAGTCCTCGATAACGGGGTTGCAGAGGAGGCGGGCGCACATCTCGTCGACCCGCCGCCGCGCGTCCTCGGGCGCGAGGCCGTCCAGCTCGACGTCCACGACCTTGCCCACGCGCACGTCCTGCACCTCCGCGAAGCCCAGCGAGGCCAGGGCGCGCTTCACCGTGACGCCCTGCGCGTCCAGGATGCTCGGCTTGAGCCGCACCAGGACCCGCGCCTTCATGTGGCCCGACCCTTCATGCAAGGCCCACCCGGCGATAGATCGTGCTGATATTGCGCAGGTACCACGCGGCATCGAAGCACGCGTCGAGCTCCTCCAGACTCAGCTGGGCCATGACGTCGGGGTCGGAGGCCAGGAGATCGCGGAAGGCGGTGCGCTCCCGCCACGCGGTCATGGCATTGCGCTGGACCATCTCGTAGGCCTTCTGCCGCGCCAGGCCCTTGTCGGTGAGCTTCAACAGTACCCGCTGGGAGAACAGGAGGCCGAAGCTCCGTTCCATGTTCTCCTTCATCCGCTCCGGGTAGATCTGGAGACCGTCCAGGATCCGGGTCATCTGGTGGAGCATGTAGTCCACCAGGCACGTGGAGTCCGGCAGGATGACCCGCTCCACCGAGGAGTGGCTGATGTCGCGCTCGTGCCACAGGGCGACGTTCTCCAGCGCGGCCAGGGCGTTCGTGCGCACGAGGCGGGCCAGGCCGCACACCTGCTCGCAGGAGACCGGGTTGCGCTTGTGGGGCATCGCGCTCGAGCCCTTCTGGCCCGCCGTGAACGGCTCCTCCACTTCGAGCACCTCGGTGCGCTGGAGCGACCGGATCTCGGTCGCCACCTTCTCGAGGGAGGCGGCGACGATCGCCAGGGTGGTCGAGAACTCGGCGTGCCGGTCCCGCTGGACGATCTGATTGGAGATCGGCGCGGCCTCCAGGCCGAGCAGGCGGCAGGCTTCCTCCTCCACGTCCGGGTCCACGTGGGCGAAGGTCCCCACCGCGCCCGACAGCTTGCCCACCCGCACCGCCTCGCGCGCCCGCCGGAGGCGCTCCAGGTTGCGACCGGCCTCCGCGTACCAGAGCGCGGCCTTGAGCCCGAAGACCATGGGCTCCGCGTGGATGCCGTGGGTACGTCCCACGCACAGGGTGTCGCGATGCCGGAGCGCCATGGCACGAAGCACGGCCCGGTATCGCTCGAGCCCGGCCAGGAGGAGGTCGGCGGCCTGCTGGAGCTGGAGCGCCAGCGCGGTGTCCACCACGTCCGAGGACGTGAGGCCCATGTGGACGTAGCGGGAGTCCGCGCCGAGCGCCTCCTCCAGGTTCGTCAGGAAGGCGATCACGTCGTGGCGGGTGGTCGCCTCGATCTCGTCGATACGGGCGGCCGAGACCCGGGCCCGCCCCTTGATCCGGCCGAGCGCGTCCTCCGGGATCAGGCCGCGCTTGGCGTACACGTCGCACACCGCCAGCTCGACCTGCAGCCAGGTCTCGTACTTGGCGTCCTGGGTCCAGATCCGCGACATCTCGGGGCGAGCGTAGCGGGGGATCGTCGCCGCCTCCTCAGGAGCGCATCAGGCCGCGGGGGAGGTGCCGGCGGTCCACCGCCCCCAGGGTCAGGAGCGAGAGCTGCTCCTCGTCGAGCACGCGGTGGATGAGGGTGTCCACCTCGTCCATCTGCACGCGGTCGATGGCGGCCAGCATCTCGTCCATGGACATGAACGAGCCGAACCGCATCTCGTGAGAGGCCAATCGGTTCATTCGAGAAGACGTGGACTCAAGCGAGAGCATCAGGCTCCCCTTGAGATGGTCCTTGGCCCGGCGCAGCTCGTCGGCGGTGACCCCGTCCTTCTTGAGGCCGCGAATCTCCTTCATCAGGGCGTGGAGGACCTTGCTGAAGTTGGCCGGGTCCGTCCCCGCGTACACGTAGAAGAGGCCGGTGTCGCGGTAGGCCTGCTGGCCCGAGTGTACCGAGTAGACGAGGGCCTGCCGCTCCCGGATCTCCTGGAAGAGCCGCGAGGACATGCTGCCGCCGATGATGTCGTTGAGCAGGTAGAGCGGGTAGCGGTCGGACGCGGTGTCGGAGACCCCGGGCAGCCCGATGAGGAGGTGCACCTGCTCGAGCGGCTTCTGCACGGTGTGGATGCCGGGATGCATCGCGGGCGGGGCGAAGGTGTGGGGGGCCGTCGGCCGCCCCCAGCCCTCGAAGCCCGCCGCGAAGAGATCGGCCACCCGCTCGTGCTCGGCGTGACCGGCCACCGCCACCACGATCCGCCCGGGGACGTACTCGCGCTCGAAGTAGCCGAGCACGGTGTCCCGATCGAACTCCTTGACCACGTCCCAGCGCCCCAGGATCGGCCGCCCCAGCGGATGACCGGTCCAGATCCGCTCCGCGAACAGGTCGTGGATCAGATCGTCGGGGGTGTCCTCCACCATCTTGATCTCCTGGAGGACGACCGACTTCTCCTTCTCGATATCGGCGGGGGCGAAGAGCGGCTGCCGCAGGATGTCGGTGAGCAGGCTCACCGCCAGCGGCAGATGCTCGTCGAGCACGCTCACGTAGAAACAGGTGTGCTCTTTCGCGGTGAAGGCGTCCATCTGGCCGCCCACCGAGTCGATCGCGCGGGCGATCTCCTCGGCGGAGCGGGTCGCGGTGCCCTTGAAGACGAGGTGCTCGATCAGGTGGGAGATGCCGCCGAGGGGCTCGGGCTCGAGCCGCGAGCCGGTCTCCACCCAGATGCCCACCGCCACCGAGCGCACATGCGGCATCGTCTCGGTGACGAGACGGATGCCGTTGGGCAGCGCGCTCTTGCGATACGCCACTAAGCGGGGCTCGCGCTCGGGGCGATCTTGAGCTTCTCCTGCTCACCGATCGCCGGCTGGTCCCGCAGCGCCGCCTTGCGCGAGAGCCGCATCTTGCCGTTGCCGTCGATCTCGATGACCTTGACCGCGACGATGTCACCTTCGGAGAGCACGTCGCCCACCGAGCGGATGCGGCTATCCGCGATCTGCGAGATGTGCAGGAGCCCCTCGTTGCCGGGGATGATCTCCACGAAGGCGCCGAACTCCTTGATGCTCTTGACCTTGCCCACGTAGATGCGATCCAGCTCCGCCTCGCGGCAGATGTCCTGGATCATGCCGATCGCCATCTGGGCCGCCTCGCTGCTCGGCGAGAACACGGTCACCTTGCCGTCGTCCTCCACGTCGATCCGGGCTCCGGTCTTCTCCTGCATACCGCGGATGACCTTGCCGCCGGGGCCGATGATCTCCCGGATCTTTTCCGGGCGGATCTTGATGGTGATGAAGCGGGGAGCGTGCGGCGAGAGCTCGGTCCGGGGGCCCTTGATGACCTCGGCCATCTTCCCCAGCACGTGCAGGCGCGCCTCCTTCGCCTGGGCGAGCGCTTGACGCATGATGTCGATGGAGACGCCGCCGATCTTGATGTCCATCTGCAGCGCGGTGATCCCCTTCTCCGACCCGGCGACCTTGAAGTCCATGTCACCGTAGTGATCCTCGCTGCCCATGATGTCGGTCAGGATGCCGACCTTGTCGCCCTCCTTGACCAGCCCCATCGCGATGCCCGCCACCGGAGCCTTGAGCGGCGCCCCCGCGTCCATGAGCGCCATCGACGCGCCGCAGACCGAGGCCATCGAGGAGGAACCGTTGGACTCGAGGATCTCCGACACCACGCGGACCGTGTAGGGGAACTCTTCCTTGGTCGGCATCACCGCCTCGATCGCCCGCTGGGCGAGCGCGCCGTGGCCGATCTCGCGGCGGCCCGGGTTCCCGAACCGTTTCACCTCGCCCGTCGAGAAGGACGGGAAGTTGTAGTGCAGCATGAAGCGCCGGAAGGCATTGCCCTCGAACGCCTCGATCTTCTGCTCGTCGTCCTTGGTGCCGAGGGTGGCGATGACGAGGGCCTGGGTCTCACCGCGCGTGAAGAGCGCGGAGCCGTGGGCGCGCGGCAGGTACGCCACCTCGCTCCAGATCGGGCGCACTTCCTTGACGCTGCGGCCGTCCACGCGGATGCCCTTTTCCACGATGAGCCGGCGCACCTCGGCCTTCTCGACCTTCTCGAAGTAGCCGCGGGCCTTCGCCCGGACCGCCTCGTCGCCGCCGACGGCCGCGAACACCTCTTCGAAGATGGCGTCGAGACCCTGGGAGCGGGCCTGCTTCTCGTGCACGGACAGCGCCTGAACCACCTTGGCCGAGGCCAGCTCCTTCACCCGGGCCTCGAGCGCCGGATCGGCACCCGCCTGGGCGTCGAAGGCCCAGCGGGGCTTGGCCGCCTTGGCCACCAGGTCCTTCTGGATCCGCGTCAGCTCCTTGCAGCGCTCGTGGCCGAAGGCCAGGGCCTCCAGCATCTGCTCCTCGCTGACTTCCTTGCCGCCGGACTCCACCATCAAGATGGCGTCTTCCGTGCCCGCCATGACCAGCTCGAGCGGGGAGGCCGCCACCTGCTTGTAGGTGGGATTGGCCACCAGCTTGCCGTCCACCAGCGCCACGCGGACCGCCCCGACCGGACCCGAGAACGGGATCCCGGACAGCGACATCGCGGCCGAGGAGCCGATCATCGCCAGCACGTCCGGGTCGTTGTCGGAGTCCGCGGAGATGACCAGATTGATGATCTGGAGCTCGTTGCGGAAGTTCTTGGGGAAGAGCGGGCGGAGCGGACGGTCGATGAGCCGGCAGGTGAGCGTCTCCTTCTCGTCGGGCCGGCCCTCGCGCTTGAAGAAGCCGCCCGGGATGCGGCCGCCCGCGTAGGACTTCTCGCGGTACTCCACGGTGAGGGGCAGGAAATCCCGGCCCTCCAGGGCGGACCTCGACGCGACGGCGGTGGACAGCACCACGGTCCCGCCGTAGCGGACGACCACGGCGCCGTCGGCCTGCTTCGCGACCTTGCCGGTTTCGATGGTGAGCGGCATGTTGTTGATCTGAATCTGCACAGAGTGAGGTGTCATACGGTCAGCGTCCTCCTACTAGGAATGGGCAGCTAGGATAGTGGCGACTTCGAGAGGGACCCGGTCGAGCCGGGCGAATGTGAGATCGATCCAATCAGGATCCGCGATCACTTGCGAATCCCGAGCTTTTCCGTGATAGCTCGGTAGCGCTCCGAGTCCTTCTTGTGCAGGTACTCGATGAGCCCGCGGCGCTTGCCGATCAGCATCAGGAGGCCGCGACGGGAGTGGTGGTCCTTCTTGTGGGTCTTGAAGTGGTCGGTGAGCCCGTTGATCCGCTCGGACAGCAGCGCGATCTGGACCTCGGGCGAGCCGGTGTCGCCCTCGTGGACCTTGAACTGCTCGATCAGACCCTTCTTCTTGTCCGGGGACAGCCGCATGCGAAGATCCTCCCGGGGGCTCCCCCCCCAATCGCCACGCCCCCAGCGCCCCGACCGCGGCTCCGTTGGGACGGGTTCGTTGAGCCGCTCAAACCCGCGTTAAGACGAGCGGAGTGTACCACGCGGGGGTGAGGGGTTCAAGCGATCAGCCCGCCGGTTGTGTCCGAAGCAGCCGCCGGGCCTCCGCCATGTCGGCCCGGACCTGCGCGGTGAGGGCCTCGACGCCCGGGAACTTCATCTCGGCCCGGATCCGGCACAGGAAGTCGAGGGTGAGCGCGCGGTCGTAGAGGTCCCCGGCGAAGTCGAACAGGTAGGCCTCGACCCAGTACTGCGACTCCTCGAAGGTCGGCCGGTAGCCGATATTGACCACCGCCTCGGCCTGACGGCTCTCCCAACGGGCGTGAGCCGCGTACACGCCGGCGGCCAGGACCAGGGGGCGGTCCGGCTTCAGATTGGCGGTGGGAAACCCCAGGGTGCGCCCACGGCCGGCGCCGCGCCGTACGGTCCCTGTCAGCGAATAGGGACGGCCGAGAAAGGCCCGCGCCTGCTCCACGTCGCCGTCGCGCAGGGCCTCGCGGATGGCGCTGGACGACACGGTGAGCCCGTTGACCTGCAACGGCGGGAGCACGTGGGTGACGAAGCCGTGGCGGGCGCCCAGCTCCCGGAGGAGCACCGCGGTCCCGCGCGCCCCGCTGCCGAAGGTATGGTTGAAGCCCACGACCACCTCGCGGGCGCCCAGGGTGCGCACCAGCGCCTCGTCCACGAAGGTCTCGGCCTCCATGCGCGAGAAGTCGCGGGTGAACGGGATGACCAGGGTCGCGTCGAGGCCGCGCTCGGCGATGCGGGCCAGGTTCTCCTCGAGCGTCGCGATGGGCGCCGGCGCCTTTTCCGGCCTCAGCACCGCGGTCGGATGCGGGTCGAAGGTGCACGCGACCGCGGAGACGCCGAGGGCGCGGGCCCGCTCCACCGCGGTATCGAGAATCTTGGCGTGAGCGAGATGGATGCCGTCGAAGGCGCCGAAGGCGGCCACCGACGGCCGCAGCTCAGGCGGGAAGGACGGAAGGTCGCGGAGGATCCGCATGAAGGAGTCGTTCGGGCTTCACTCGGTCGCCGAGCCCCTGCCCCACCCCGAGCAGGCCGCCGTCGGGGCCGTACACGCGGAGCAGGCCGCTGACGCGATCGCGGCTGGCCACCGCCTGCCCGTGCGCGAAGGCGCGGGCCGCGTCCGCGTCGAGTCGCACCGCGCCCAGCGAAGCGAGTGCACTGTCGGGCGGCAGGAGCCGTGGCCAGAGCCGCTCGCCGGAACGGGCCTCGCGGACCTCGTCCCACGAGACGGCGGCCCCGAGCGCGTACGGTCCCACCCGGGTGCGGACGAGCCCGGCCAGGGCCGCCCCGCAGCCCAGGGCCGCGCCCACGTCCGCGGCGATCGTGCGCACGTAGGTACCCTTGCCGCAGCGGATGCGGATGACGAAGTCCGGGAGCGCGACCGACTCGAGCTGGATCGCGTGGACGGTGACCTCGCGCGGCTCGCGCTCCACCTCGACCCCTTGCCGGGCCAGCTCGTAGAGGCGCTTGCCGCCCCGGCGGAGCGCCGAGAACATGGGCGGCACCTGCTGGATCACCCCGACGAACGGCGCGAGCGCGGCCTCGAGCGCAGGCGCGTCGAGCGCGGGCACCGCACGCGTCTCGAGCACCGCGCCCGCGAGATCCTGGGTCTCGGTGGTGACGCCCAGGCGCACGGTGGCCACGTACTCCTTGTCGAGATCCACCAGGTACGGCGTCAGCTTGGTCGCTTCCCCGATCAGGATGGGCAGCACCCCGGTGGCGGCGGGATCGAGCGTGCCGCCGTGCCCGATGCGCGGCGCCCGGAGCACCCGGCGCAGGTGGGCCACCACCTGGAACGACGTGACGCCCGGCCCCTTCTCCACCGGCAGGATGCCGGCCCGGTGGCGATCGCTCACGAGGCCTGGCCGTCGAGGGCCTGCTTCACCGCCGCGAGCAGCGTGGCCTTGGCCGCCGCGAGCGGCCCGGGCAGCGTGCAGCCCGCCGCGTTCTCGTGGCCGCCGCCGCCGAACTGGTGCGCGATGCGGTTGACCGGCACGTCGCCCTTGCCGCGGAGGCTCGCCTTCACGCGCCCGTCGGCCTCGGCGCGGAGGAGCACCGCCACCTTGACGCCCGCGATGGAGCGCGGATAGGTCACGAGATCCTCGGCGGCCATGAAGGCCTCGGAGGCCGCGCCCTCGGGTACCGTGAGCGCCGCGATGCGCCCGTCCTCGCTGACCTCGATCCGGCTCAGCAGGCCGCCCAGGGTCAGCAGCGCGTCCTTGGGGCGCCGCTGGTAGAGCCGGTCGGTGACGAGGGCAGGCTCGGCGCCCTCCGCGGTGAGCGCGGCCGCGATCCGGAAGGTGCGCGGCGTCGTGTTCGAGTAGCGGAACGAGCCGGTGTCGGTGTGGATCGCGGTGTAGAGGCCGAGCGCGACGTCACGGCCGATCGGCCACCCGAGCGCGGTGAGCAGATCGTAGATCATCTCCCCGACGGCGGCGGCGGAGGGATCGATCCAGTTCAGCGTCCCGTACCGACGGTTGTCCGGATGATGATCGATGTTGAGCACCCGGCTGGCCGGGCCGCGGGCGCCCGCGAGGAGCCCCTCCGTGCGCCCGTCGTTGGGACAGTCGGTCAGCACGATGGTGTCGAACTTCGCGGGGGCGGTGCGCCAGACCTGCCAGCGGTCGGCGCCGGGGAGGAAGTCGAGGACGTCGGGCACCGGGTCGGGGCCGCCGTACGTCACCGTCCAGCCCGCCTTCTCCATGGCCAGCCCCAGGCCCAGCAGGGTGCCGAGCACGTCACCGTCCGGATGGACGTGCCCCAGCATCAGCGCGGAGCCGCGCGGGCGGGCGAGCAGGTCCACGAGCGGGGCGGGCGGCTCCGGTGCGACGACGGTGACGCCGGGGGTGGACGCCGGTTCCGCGCTCATCAGTCGGTCTCCGACGACTCGTCCGCCTTCGTCTTGAGGTCGGCGAGGAGCGACTGGATATGCGCGGCGTGCTCCATGGACCGGTCCGGCCGGAACATGATCTCGGGCGTGACCCGCAGGTCCAGGTTGCGCCGCAGCCAGCTCCACACGAAACCCCGAGCGCTCTCGAGCGCCTTGAACGAGGCGGCCCACTGGTGCTCCGGCCCCAGCACCGAGACGTAGACCTTGGCGTGCTTGAGATCCGGGGTCGTATCCACCTCGGTCACCGTCACGAACCCGAGCCGCGGGTCCTTGAGCTGCCGCTGGACGATCATGGAGATCTCTTCCTTGATGAGCTGGTTGACCCGAACGAGCCGCTTGCCTTGCATTGCCCCCCTGACACCCTTTCTTGTATTCGCTCGTCTCGCCTTCGGCTGCGCCTCGCCCGGCTAGAGTATCTCGACCTGGATGTCGGTGACCCAGCCGTCCACGTGATCCTCGATGTAGTCCATGGCCTTGGAGATGACCTCGTTGGCGTGGCGGGAGTCGCCCGAGACGCAGGCCAGGGCCAGGGTCGCGCGCTGCCACACGTCGTGATGGTCCACCTCGGCGACCGAGATCTCGAAGCGGCGGCGGAGCGTGTCCTTCAAACCCTTCAGCGCGTGGCGCTTGCCCTTGAGCGATCCGATATCCGGCAGGTGCAGCTCGACCGTACCCACTGCCACCCGCGCCCCCGACACTGGTCGATGCCCCTTCGACCCCTACAGCGTACGGGCAACCTCTTCCGTGCTGAACGCCTCGATGACGTCGTTGGGCTGTACGCCCTTGATCCCCTCGATGCCGACACCGCACTCGAGGCCCTGCAGCACTTCCCGGACGTCGTCCTTGAAGCGCTTGAGCGAGCTGATGACGCCCTCGCCGAGCAGGGTGTCGCCGCGCTTGATGCGGGCGCGGGCGCCGCGCACCATCTTGCCCTCGGTGACCGACGACCCGTAGATGGTCCCGACCTTGGTGATGGGGAAGAGCTGGCGCACCTGGGCCCGTCCCAGCACCGTCTCGCGGATCTCGGGGGTCAGCATGCCGGACAGCGCCGCCCGCACGTCGTTGATCGCGTCGTAGATGACGTTGTAGCTGCGCATGTCCACCCCGTTGGCCTGGGCCTGCGTCGCCGCCTTGGGGTCGGCCTTGACGTTGAAGCCGAGTACGATGGCGTTGGACGCGGACGCGAGCATCACGTCCGACTCGGTCACCGTGCCCACCGAGCTGTGGATGACCTTGAGCTTGACCTCCTCGGTGGAGAGCCGCTCGAGCGACTCGGTCAGGGCTTCCACCGAGCCCTGCACGTCGGCCTTGAGCACGAGGCGCAGCTCCTTGACCTCCCCCGCCTCGATCTGCTTGTGCAGGTCCTCGAGGGTGATGCGGGTCGCGCTCTTGCCCTTGAGCCGGTCGCGCTCGCTGCGCACGGTGGCGATCTGCCGCGCCTTGCGCTCGTCGGAAACCACCAGCATCGTGTCGCCCGCCTGCGGGACGCCGGACAGGCCGAGGATCTCGACCGGATCGGACGGCCCCGCACTCTGCACCTTCTTGCCGCGGTCGTTGAAGAGGGCCCGCACCCGGCCGGAGTGGGAGCCGACCACCACCGCGTCGCCTTCCTTGAGCGTGCCCGACTGGATCAGCGCGGTGGCCACCGGGCCGCGGCCCCGGTCGAGCCGGCCTTCCACGATCACGCCGCGCCCGGCCCGGGCGGGATTGGCGCGCAGCTCGAGGATCTCGGCCTGGAGCGCGGTCATCTCGAGGAGCTGCGGGATGCCGTCGCCGCGCTTGGCCGAGGTGTGGATGAAGATGGTCTGCCCGCCCCAGTCTTCGGGGACGAGGCCGTGGTTGGACAGCTCGCGCTTGACCCGGTCGGGATCGGAGCCCGGCTTGTCGATCTTGTTCACCGCGACCAGGATCGGCACGTTGGCCGCCTTGGCGTGGTTGATCGCCTCCACGGTCTGCGGCATCACCCCGTCGTCGGCCGCGACGACCAGCACCACCATGTCGGTCGCCTGCGCCCCGCGGGCGCGCATCGCGGTGAACGCCTCGTGGCCCGGGGTGTCGAGGAAGGTGACCTTGCCATGGCGCGTGTCCACCTGGTATGCGCCGATGTGCTGGGTGATGCCCCCGAACTCGCGCTCGGCCACCTTGGTGGTGCGGATCGCGTCGAGCAGCGAGGTCTTGCCGTGGTCCACGTGGCCCATCACGGTGACCACCGGCGGCCGCGGGCGCATCTGCGCCGGATCGGACTCCTCCTCCTCGAGCACGTCGCCCTCGATCGAGCGGACCTGCACGTCGAAGTGGAACTTGTCGGCGACGAGCTTGGCCGCGGTGGGATCGAGCACTTCGTTGACGGTGGCCATCACGCCCAGGTCCACCAACGCCTTGATCACCTCGGTGGTCTTGTGGCGCATCGCGGCGGCCAGCTCGCCCACCGTGACGGACTCCGGCAGCTTGATCAGCTCGCGCTTGATCTCCTGCGGCGGCTCGGGCGGAGGCGGCAGGGCCCCGCCCGGCCCCGGCTTGGGCGCCGCCGGCGGCGGCGCGGGGGGTGCGGGGGCCGCGGCCGGGGCGGCCACCGCGGCCGGGCGCGCAGGCGCGGCCGGGCGCGGCGGGGCCAGGAGCGCCGCGGGGCGCGGCGGCGAGATCACCGTGCGTGGCGGATTCAGCGGAGGTGCCACCGGCGCGCGCCTCACCGGGGGCGCGGACCTCAGCTCGACCGGCGGGGCCGTCGCAGCCGGACGGACCGCAGGCGTGGGGGCCGGCGGGGCCGCGGGCCTGGGCGGCGCGAGCGGCGGCGCGGGTGCGACGGCCGCGGCGGGGACGAGCGGCGGAGCCGGAGCGATCTCGGGCGGCGCCGCGGGCGGAACGACGGACGGCGCGGGCCGGAAGATGGTCGCCGCCGGCTTCGCGGCGTCGAGCGCCGGCGCGAGCTCGACCACCGCGCGCGTCTCCGCCACGGTCTTCGCGGCGGTCTTCTTCGCGCGCGCGGGCGTTCCATCTCCCGCCGCCTTCTTCTTCGGCGCCACCGCGGCCGCGTCGCCCTCGGCCGCCTTCGGCTTGGGCGCGCGCTTGGGCTTGGGCTCCGCGGGCAGATCGCGCCCGCGGCCCAGCTTGACCCGCAGCTCGTTGGCCGTCGCGGTGAGGAGGGGGCTCATGGCCCGCATGCCCTTGTGGCCCATGCCTTCGAGCGCCACGATCAGATCCTTGCTGGTGACGCCCAGCTCCTTCGCCAGATCGATGACCTTTACCCGTGCCGCCACGCGCGCTACCTCCTCGGCCGACTCGCCAGAATGACCACCGCGGGCTCCTGCGGGGGACGACTCGCACGCTTGAACGCGTGCCCCAGCCGCCCCGCCTGCACCGCCTTCTCCACGCACTCGGTCGTGGCGCACATGTACGCGCCGCGCCCCCCCGCCCGCCCGTCTCGATCCACTGTCACCACACCGCCTTCGTCCCGCACCAGCCGGATCAACTCCGCCTTCGCCCGCACCACGCGACAGGCGATGCAGGTCCGCTGAGGCGGGCGCTTCGCCCGCTTCAGCTTCTCAAGTGGGTCGGCTCGATCTCCGATCCACCGTCCTCGACCGCCGGCGCTTCCGCCTCGGCGCTCCCGACCGGCTGCTCCGGATGCTCGGCCACCCACGCCTGGGCGGCCGCCAGGATCGCGCTCGCCTTGGTCTCGCCGATGCCCGGCAGCTCCTGCAGCGCGGGCAGCCCGGCCGCCACCACGCGAGCCGGCGAATGCAGCCCCGCGTCCACCAGGCGGTCAACCAGTTGCGGGCCGACGCCGGGCAGGTCGCCGAGGCCCTGCCGGCCCTCCGCCCGCTCTTCCTCGTCGCGGCGCCGCTCCTCCTCGACCTCGCCCTCGCTCTTGATGTCCACCCGGAAACCGGTGAGCTTCGCGGCCAGCCGCGCGTTCTGCCCCTTCTTGCCGATCGCGAGCGAGAGCTGGTTGTCCGGGACGATCACCAGCACCGTCCGCAGCTCGTCCTCGGCCGCGCCCTCCTCGCGCTCGGAAACCGTGACCGACGACACCTTGGCGGGGGACAGCGCGCGCGCCACGAACACCGCCGAATCGGGCGACCACTCCACGATGTCGATCTTCTCGCCCCGCAGCTCCCGGCTGATGACCTGGATGCGCGTCCCCCGCAGCCCGACGCAGGCCCCGATCGGGTCCACGTCGCGCTTGGTCGACGACACCGCCACCTTGGCGCGCTCTCCGGGCTCGCGGGCCGCCGCCTTCACGAGGACGATCCCCTCCGCGATCTCCGGGATCTCGGTCTCGAAGAGCCGGACCAGGAAGCCCGGATGCGTGCGCGAGAGCAGGATCTGCGGACCCTTGGCCGTCTTCTTGACCTCCAACATGTAGGCACGCAGCCGGTCGCCGGGGTTATAGCGGTCGCCGGGAAGCTGCTCGCGCTCCGTGATGACCGCCTCCGCCTTGCCCAGCTCCACCACCACGTTCCGCTTCTCGATGCGGTGCACGGTGCCGCGGACGATCTTGCCCTCGCGGTCGATGAACTCCGCGTACACCGCGTCGCGCTCGGCGTCGCGCACCCGCTGCAGGATGACCTGCTTGGCGGTCTGGGCCGCGATGCGCCCGAACTCCTGGGGAGCCAGCTCGATCTCCAGCTCGTCGTCCAACTCCGCCTCACCGTTCAGCTTGCGGCCTTCGGCGAGACCGATCTCGAGCTTCGGGTCGGTGACCGTGGTCACCACCTTCTTGCGGGCGAAGACCCGGAGGGTCCCGGTGCGGCGGTCGATCTCCATCCGCACGTTGTCGGCGGCTCCCATCGTCTTCTTGGAGGCCGAGAGGAGGGCAGACTCCAGCGCCTCGAAGAGGACCTCCTTGCTGATCCCCTTCTCGCGCCCGATCTGCTCGATCACATATATGAGATCTTTGTTCATCATCGCTTCACCCGCCCAAACGCCACGACTTCGAGTCTTGCCTTTGTCACCAGCCGGCGTGGGATCTCACGCCGCATCCCCACCGTCTCCTCCAGGGTCAATGTCCCCGGGGACACCTCCAGGAGCCTGCCCGAGAACTCCGTGCGCCCCTCCATGGGCTCGGCCACCCAGCAATGGACGTCGCGGCCGACCGCCCATGCCAGCTCGCGGTCCTTCTTCAGCACCCGGTCGAGCCCCGGCGAGGACACTTCGAGATCGTAGGCCGGCTCGATGAGCCCGGACACGTCCAGCACGTCGCCGGCCTCCCGGCTGAAGGCCTGGCAATCGGCGATGCCCACGCCGCCCGGCTTGTCCACGAAGAGGCGGAGCACCCAGCGCCGGCCTTCACGCCGCCACTCGCTGTCGACCAGGCTCATGGCACGCGAAGCGAGAACAGGAGCCACGACCGCCTCGATCTGGTCGAGCCACTGTGCATCTTCCGCCATGCCGCCACCCCCACAAAAAAAAGTGGGCCTGGCCCACTTTTTTCAGGACTTTAGCACAGGGATTGGACCCCTGCAAGCGGGCCGAGGCCCCCGACGCCATGCCCGGCCTATGAAATCGTTTGCGCCATCTCCCGGACCGCCGCGACCACTTCCGCCTTGGGCACCCGTCGATCGGTCCTGGTGCTGCGCGGGCGGAGCTCGACCACGCCCTCCTTCGCGAGGGCGTTGCCGACGGTCACCCGGATGGGGATCCCGAGCAGGTCGGCATCCTTGAACTTGACGCCCGCCCGCTCCTCCCGATCGTCCATGAGCACGTCGATGCCGGCCGCCCGGAGATCCCGGTAGATTTCCTCGGCCGCGGCCATCTGGGCGGCGTCCTTGACCGCCACCGGCACCAGGTGCACGTGGAAGGGGGCGATGGCCCAAGGCCAGACGATGCCGTCCTGGTCGTGGCGCTGCTCCACCGCCGCCGCCGCGATCCGGGCCGGTCCGATGCCGTAGGAGCCCATGACGATCGGCTGCTGCTGGCCGCGCTCGTCGAGATACGTGGCGCCCAGCGGGACGGAGTACTTGGTCCCGAGCTTGAAGATATTGCCCACCTCGATGACCCGCTCGATCCGCAGCGGCTTGCCGCAGTTGGGGCAGCCCTCTCCGGCCAGGGCCACCTGCAGGTCCGCCCACTCGCACGGGAAGTCCCGGCCCGGGGTCACCCCGGTCAGGTGGAAGCCGTCGCGGTTGGCGCCCACCACGTAGCCTCCCTCGCGCAGCGACTCGTCCGCGATGACCCGCGCGCCGCGGACTCCGACCGGCCCGACCGAGCCCGGGGCCACGCCGAGATGCTGCTTGACCTCCTCCGGGTGCGCGGGCCGGGCCTCCGCCTTGAGCGCACGGGCCAGCTTGCGCTCGTGCAGCGCGTGGTCGCCCCGCACCAGCGCCAGCACCGGGCCGTCGGGCCCCATGAAGACCAGCGACTTGATGGTGGCGGCCGGGTCGATCCGCAGCATCGCGGAGACCTCGGCGATCGTACGGACCCCGGGCGTGGCCACCTCTTCCTGCTTGACGTTTCCGGCGGGCTTGGCGTCCCCGGCCGGCGGCGCACTCGGCACCCCGCGGGCCAGCTCCACGTTGGCCGCGTAGCCGCAGCCGTCGCAGAGGGCCACGTCGTCCTCGCCGGCCGCGCTCGGGGCCATGAACTCGTGGGAGCCCGAGCCGCCCATCATGCCGGGATCCGACTCCACCACCACGTAGGTGATCCCGCAGCGGTCGAAGATGCGGCAGTAGGCGTCCTTGTGGGCGTGGTAGGACACCTCGAGGGCGGCCGCGTCCGGATCGAGCGTGTAGGAGTCCTTCATGAGGAACTCGCGCGTGCGCAGCACGCCCGAGCGGGGCCGCGCCTCGTCCCGCTCCTTGGTCTGGATCTGGTACCAGATCTGCGGCAGGTCGCGATAGGAGCGGATCTCGCGGGCGGCGAGCCAGGCGATGACCTCCTCGTGGGTCATGCCGAGGCACATGTCGCGCCCGTTGCGGTCCTTCAGGCGGAACATCTCCCCGCCGATGACGTCCCAGCGCCCGGACTGCTGCCAGATCTCGGCGGGGTGGAGCACCGGCATCTCGATCTCCTGCCCGCCGATGCCGTTCATCTCCTCGCGGATGATCGCGTTGACCTTCTCGATCACGCGCAGGCCGAGCGGGAGGTAGACGTAGATGCCCGCGGCGAGCTGCCGGACGAGGCCGGCGCGTACCATGAGCTTGTGGCTGATGGCTTCCGCGTCGGCGGGATCGTCCCGGAGCGTGGGGATCAGCGACCGGGTCCAGCGCATGGCGGCGCTTACTTGACCTTGTTGGCGCCCTTGACGCCCGGATCGTAGATCAGGCGCTTGACCGGCACCCCGTTCAGGATGTGCGACTCGAGGATCTCGGGCAGGTCGCTTTCCTGGACGCCCGCGTACCAGACGTTCTCCGGGTAGACCACGATCATGGGCCCGTGGCCGCACTGCGAGAAGCAGCCCGCCTTGTTGACGCGGACCTCGATGTGGCGCCCGGCGGTGACCACTCCCGCCCGCAGCGTCTTGACGTATTTCTCGACGTCGCCCTGGGCCGGGCAGCTATCGCCCGCCGTGCACACGAACACGTGCCGCTCGTACTGTCCCATCAGAAGAGTCCAATCCGCTTGAAGTCGTTGTAGAAGGCGAACACCATGAGCAGCATCAGGAGCGCGAACCCGACCTGCTGGGCGACCTCCCGCTTGCGCACCGAGAGCGGCCGGCCCAGCACCGCCTCGAAGGCGAAGAAGAGCAGGTGGCCGCCGTCGAGCATGGGCACCGGCAGCAGGTTGAGCAGGAAGAGGTTGATGCTGATCACCGCGGTGAAGAGGGCCAGGCTCACGATGCCCTGGCGCGCCTGCTCCCCCGCGGTCTTGGCGATCTGGATCGGGCCGCCGATATTGCTCCGGTCGAGCTGGCCGACCACGATCTTGTAGAGGCCGATGCCCGTCTTGACCGTGACGTCGGTGGACCACGCGAGCCCTTCCCACATCGCGGAGAGCGGATTCGAGCGGACCATGATGGTGGCCCCGCCCGGCCGGATCCCCACCAGTCCGACCTCCATCTCCTTGCCGTCGGGGCCCGGGACCTTGCCCTTCTTGGGCGTCACCGCGATCGTCAGCGTTTCGGTCCCGCGCTTGACCTCGAGCCGGGTCGGCTGCCCCGCGCGCTGGTGGATCTTCTCGGCCAGCTCGTCCCAGGCCATCACCGGCTGCCCCTCGAGCGCGACCACCACGTCGCCCGCCTTGAGCCCCGCCTGCTCGGCGGGATCGCCCGGGATGACGTCGCCGATGGCGGGAGGCAGGTACGGCGAGGCGCCGATCTCCCACACGATCTGGTCGTCGCCGAAGAGATCCTTGCGCTTGGCCTGCACCGGGGTCAGGACGACTTTGCGAGGGGCGGCGTCGCGCCCCTGCACGGTGACCTCGAGCGGGCGACCGCCGGCGGTCTGGACCACGCGGGCCAGGTCCTCCCAGTACTGCACCGGCTTGCCGTCCACCGCGACGATGCGGTCGCCGGTCCGGAGCCCGGTCTGCGCGGCGGGCCCACCCTCGGTCACGCGCCCCACTTCGGCGGGCGCCACCGGCCGGCCGATGAACATGAACATCGCGGCGGCGATGAGGACGGCGAGGACGAAGTTCATCGCGGGCCCCGCGAAGACGATGAGGAACCGGGCGGCGAGCGACTTGGTGTTGAAGGCCTTGGCCGGATCCACCGTGCCCGCCTTGCCGCCTTCCAGCGGGTTCTCATCGTCCCCCATCATCTTCACGTAGCCGCCCATCGGGATCGCGGACAGGCAGTACTCGGTCTCCTTGCCCCGGAAGCGCCAGAGCACGGGCCCGAAGCCGACCGAGAACCGCTCGACCCCCACCCCGCAGAGCCGGGCCATGAAGAAATGGCCGAGCTCGTGCACGATGATGAGGATGCCGAGCACCACCACGAACGAGACGAGCATCTGCACCGTTGCCATGAGGCCCCTATCTCATCGCGGCCGCGACCCCGCCGGGCAGCCAGTCCCGCACCGCCGCCCGCGTCCGGGTGTCAACGTCCACGCACGTGTCGATACTGTCGAGCGCCCGCGCGGGCACCCGCGCCAGCGCTTCCGCGATCAGCTCGGGAATCTGGGTGAAGCGGATGCGGCCGGCGAGGAAGGCGGCGACCGCGATCTCGTTGGCCGCGTTCAGGATCACCGGCGCGCACCCGCCCTCCCGCAAGGCCCGGCGCGCCAGGTCCAGGCACGGGAAGCGCTCCACGTCCGGCTCCTCGAAGGTGAGCGGCCCGATCCGGGTGAGGTCCAGGCGCTCCGCCGGACAGGGTAGGCGCCGCGGGTACGTCAGCGCGTAGAGGATCGGGATGCCCATGTCGGCCACCCCGAGCTGGGCGATGACCGACCCGTCCACGTACTCGACCATCGAGTGCACGATCGACTGCGGATGCACCACCACCTGCACCTGCTCGGGCTCGAGGTCGAAGAGCCAGCGCGCCTCGATGACCTCGAGGCCCTTGTTCATGAGGGTGGCGGAGTCCACCGTGATCTTGGCGCCCATCCGCCACGTCGGATGGTTCAGCGCCTCCTCCACCGTGACCTTCGCGAGATCCGCCGCCTTCATCGTCCGGAACGGCCCGCCGGAGGCGGTGAGCAGCACCCTTCCCACCTCGGCGCGGTTGTGGCCCTCGAGACACTGGAAGACCGCGCTGTGCTCGGAATCCACCGGCAGCAGCGGGACGCCGCGCTCCCGGGCCGCCGCGGTCATCAGGCTGCCCGCCATGACCAGCGTCTCCTTGTTGGCCAGCGCGATGCTCTTGCCGCTCTTGATCGCGGCCATGGTGGGCAAGAGGCCCGCCCCGCCCACGATGGCGGAGAGCAGCACGTCGGCCTCCACCTCCCCGGCGAGCGTCACGATGCCGGCGGGACCGGCGAGCAGCTCGGGCCGCGGGGACCCCAGCGCGCGCGCCACCGCGTCGAGCGCCCCCGCATCGGCCACCGCCAGGGCCCGCGGCCGGTGACGGCGGCACAGCTCCGCGAGCAGCTCCGGGTTGGAGCCGCGGGCCGCCATGCCCTCCACCCGGAACTCGTCGGGGAAATGCTCGGCCAGCTCGAGCGCGCGCCGCCCCACGGAGCCGGTCACCCCCAGCACGGTCAGCCGTTTCATGCGCCCAGGGACCTCGCGTACGTCGCGTAGTAGAAGAGGACCGGCGTGTTGACGAGCAGGCTGTCCACGCGGTCCAGCATCCCGCCGTGCCCGGGGATGAGCCGCCCGGTGTCCTTGGTGCCGACGCTCCGCTTGATGGCGGACTCGAGGAGATCGCCGGCCTGGCCCACCACGCCGAGCAGGAGCCCGACCACGACCGCGCTCTCGAGAGAGAGCGCCGGGAAGAACGTCGCGCGCGCGCCCAGCGCGGCCAGCACCGACATCACGAGCTGCGCGAGCGCGCCCTCCACCGTCTTGCCGGGGCTGATCGCGGGGGCGAGCTTGTGGCGACCCACGGTGGAGCCGACCAGGTAGGCGGCGGTCTCGCCGAGCCACGTGACCCCAACCAGAAGCAGGATCCATTCCCGACCGGCGTCCAGATCGCGCAGCCAGAACGTGTAGCCGAGCAGCCAGTTCACGTAGCAGACGCCGAACAGGGTGACCGCCACCGGCTCCCAGGCCGGGCGGGCCGCCGGGGGCCGCAGCAGCCCGACCGCGAGCAGCGCGAGCAGCACCGCGGTGAGCACCACCCGCTCGGACACCGGCAGCGCAAAGCTCGCGGTCACGAGCGAGCCGCCCACCAGCCCGAGCAGGCGGAAGGTCCGCACGCCCGCCCGCTCGAACATGCCGGTGAACTCCCATTGCCCGAGCGCGCCCGCGAGCACCATGACCGCCCCGAACACCCACACCGATCCGTCCGCGACCATCCACACGAACAGGGGCAGGAGGATCAGCGTGCTCAGGAGCCGGCGCACGAGCCCTCCGCGGTGGGAGGGGACCGCCTGCTCGACCGACCCAGAGAGCGGCACGCCCTGTGCTCGGGACATCAAACTTTTCCGAAGCGGCGGTCCCGCTGCTGGAAGTCGGCGATCGCGAGACAGAACTCGCGCGCCCCGAAATCCGGCCAGAGGGTCGGCGTCATCCACAACTCGGTGTAGGCGACCTGCCACAGGAGGAAGTTGGACAGACGCAGCTCCCCGCTCGTGCGGATCAGCAGGTCCGGGTCGGGGATGCCGTCGGTGTAGAGCGCGCGGGAGACGCGAACCTCGTCGATATCTTCCGGCCGCAACTGTCCGCTCAGCACCTCGCGGGCGAGCGCGCGCACCGCGTCCACCAGCTCGTCGCGGCCGCCGTAGTTGAAGGCCATGAGCAGGGTGAGGCCGGTATTGCGCGACGTCGTCTCGATGAGCCGCTGGATGCGCTCGCCCACCCGCGCGGGCACCCCGTCCGCACGGCCGATCACCCGGAAGCGCACGTTGCGCTCCATGAGCTCGGGCAGCTCGCGCTCGATGGACCGCTCCAGCAGGGCCATCAGGGTGGACACCTCCTGATGGGGCCGGTTCCAGTTCTCCGAGGAGAACGCGTAGAGGGTGAGGAACTGGATGCCGAGCTCACCCGCGGTGCGCACGACCGCCCGCACCGACTTGACGCCCTCACCGTGCCCGGCCACGCGCGGCAGCCCGCCGGCCGGGCCAGGATGCGCTGCTTGAGATCGTCCTCGTGGAGCGTCGACAGCTCCGACACCGCCGCGGAGATCCCGGCCTTCGCCGCCATATCGGGCCATGTTACGTGAGCCCCCTAAGAATTGCCAGGAAAAACCCCCACAACGGTAATGAGCCAGACGGTTGTCCGCAGAACCCCGCCGCCAACTACACCGTCATCACTTCCTGCTCCTTCTTCCTCGCCAGCTCGTCGATCTTCACGGTGAACCGATCGGTGGTCTTCTGGATCTGGTCGTGGCCGCGCCGCTCCTCGTCCTCGGACACCTTCTTGTCCTTGGCGAGGGCCTTGAGCTTGTCGTTGGCTTCGCGGCGCGCGTTGCGAATCGCGACCCGCGCGTCCTCCGCGAACTTCCCGACCGTCTTGGCCAGCTGCTTGCGCCGCTCCTCGGTCAGCGAGGGCACCGTGAGCCGGATCACCTTGCCGTCGTTGCTCGGGGTGAGCCCCAGGTCGGACTTGGCGATGCCCTTCTCGATCTCCTTCATCTGCGAGGCGTCCCACGGCTGGATCACGATCGTGCGCGGGTCGGGCACCGACACCGACGCGAGCTGGTTGATCGGGGTCAGGTTGCCGTACGCTTCGACGCGCACCCCGTCCAGGAGCGAGGCGTTGGCGCGGCCGGTGCGGACGCTCGCGAACTCCCGCGTCAGCGCGTCCACCGCGGTCTGCATACGGCTCTCGAGATCCTTCAACACCGCCGGTTGGCTCATGGCCTACCCCTTCGGCGCGCTCACGTCGGCGGAGATCACCGAGCCGACCGGCTCGCCCGTGACGATTCGACGGATGTTGCCTCTGCGCGTGAGGTCGAAGACCACGATGGGGAGCTTGTTGTCCATGCAGAGCGAGATGGCCGTGGTATCCATCACCTGCAGGCCCCGGTTGAGCACCTCGATGTAGCCCACCCGCGGGAGCCGCACCGCCGTCTTGTCCTTGGCCGGATCGGCGGTGTAGATGCCGTCCACCTTGGTGGCCTTGAGGATCACCTCCGCGCCGATCTCCACCGCCCGCAGCGCGCCCGCGGTATCGGTGGTGAAGAAGGGGTTGCCGGTGCCCGCCGCGAACACGACCACGCGGCCCTTCTCCAGATGGCGGATGGCCCGGCGCCGGATGTAGGGCTCGGACACCGCCCGCATCTCGATGGCCGAGAGCACGCGGGTGGGCACGCCCGCCTTCTCGATGGAGTCTTGCAGCGCGAGCGCATTGATGACGGTGGCGAGCATGCCCATGTAGTCGCCGGTGGCCCGGTCCATCCCGCCCGCGCTGGCCGCGATGCCGCGGAAGATGTTGCCGCCCCCGATGACCACCGCGAGCTCCACGCCCAGGCGCACCACCTCGGCGAGCTCCTCGGCGATGCGGCTGATGACGTCGGGATCGATGCCGTAACCCTGGCCGCCCGCCAGCGCCTCGCCCGAGATCTTGAGCAGGACGCGCCGGTACGCGGGAGCCGCGGCGGGGGCAGCCATGGGAGGCCTAGCTCTCGCCCACCTGGAAGCGGGCGAAGCGCTTCACCACGATCCGCTCCCCCATCTTCGACGTCGCCTGGTCCACCATGTCCTTGAGACGGGTCTTCCCGGAGGCGTCGCGGATGAAGGGCTGCTCCAGCAGACAGGACTCCGCGTAGAACTTCTCGAGCTTGCCCTCGATGATCTTGTCGATGACCTGGGGCGGCTTCTTCTGATCGGCCATCTGCTGCCGGTAGATCTCGCGCTCCTTCTCCACCACCGCCCCCGGCACCTCCTCGCGGGCGACGTAGGACGGATTGGCGGCGGCCACCTGCATCGCGACGTCCTTCACGAGCTGCTGGAAGTCCTCGGTGCGGGCCACGAAGTCGGTCTCGCAGTTGACCTCGACCAGCACGCCGATCTTGCTGCCCGGGTGGATGTAAGACGCCACTACCCCATCGCGCGCCTCGCGGTGCGACTTCTTCGCCGCGTCGGCCAGGCCCTTCTTGCGCAGGTACTCGACCGCGCCCTGCGGGTCGCCCTGCGCGGCCTCGAGCGCGGCCTTGCAATCCATCACCCCCGCCCCGGTGCGCTCCCGGAGGTTCTTCACCTGTTCCGCGGACGAGGCCATGGAGGCGTCCTGCCTCAGACGCCGGCTTCCGCCGACTTCGTCATCTCCGCCTCGGTCACCACCGGCATGTCGGGCGAGGCCGGGATCTCCTCCTCCACCTCCTGCTTGGCGAGGCTGCCGATGCCCTCGATGATCGCGTCCGCGATCCGGGAGGTGATGAGGCGCACCGACCGGATGGCGTCGTCGTTGCCCGGCACCGGGTAGTCGATCCCGGAGGGATCGCAGTTGGTGTCCACGATCGCCACGATCGGGATGGACAGCCGGCGGGCCTCCTCCACCGCGATCGTCTCCTTCTTGGGATCGATGATGAACACCGCGGAGGGCAGCCGGTCCATGTTCTTGATGCCGACCAGCGTGCTCTGCAGCTTCGCCCGCTCCCGCTCGAGCCCGATCACTTCCTTCTTGGGCAGCCGCTCGTACTCGCCGGTCTCGCTCATCTCGTCGAGCTTCTTGAGCCGCGCGATGGACTTCCGGATCGTCGCGAAGTTGGTGAGGGTCCCGCCCAGCCAGCGGTGGTTGACGTAGAACATCCCGCAGCGGGTGGTCTCCTCCAGCACCGTCTCCTGGGCCTGCTTCTTGGTGCCCACGAAGAGCACGATGCCCCCGTCGGCGGCGAGATCGCGCACGAAGGCGTAGGCCTCGCGGAACTTCTTGAGGGTCTTCTGCAGGTCGATGATGTAGATGCCGTTGCGCTCGCCGAAGATGTACTTCTGCATCTTCGGGTTCCAGCGCTTGGTCTGGTGGCCGAAGTGCACCCCGGCCTCCAGCAATTCCTTCATGGTCAGCGTTGCCATGGCCCTGCCGTCCTTTCCGTCGCCGTTCGGTTGGCCTCCGGTTGCGAGCGGCCGGCCCCCGGAGAGGGGCGCGACACTTCCCCGCCAGCCGACGAGGGCGGCGGAGACCGAAGCTCGGAACCGTGCGTGTTAGGTCGTGTACTTCGCGTTGATTCGAACGTACTCCTCACTGAGGTCACATGTCCACACCCGGTCCTCGCCCCGCCCCAGCCCGAGGTCGATGGCGATGGTGTAGCCGGGCCCGCCCATCACCTCGTGGATGCGGTCGAGCCGGGCCCCCGGCCGCAGCATCCCCTTCTCCACCAGCAGCTCCCCCCCGATGGCGATGGCCACGCGGTCGGCGGCCACCCGCGCCGCGCTCTTGCCGAGCGCCATCATGATGCGCCCCCAGTTGGGATCCGCCCCGTTGATCGCGGTCTTCACCAGCGGAGAATTCGCCACCGACCGGGCCGCGATCACCGCCTCGCGACGGGTGCGGGCCCCCCGCACCGCCACCTCCACCAGCTTGGTCGCGCCCTCGCCGTCCTCGACCAGCATGCGGGCGAGCCGCTCGGTGATCGCCTCCAGCGCCCGCGCGAACTGGCGCAGGCCCTTGCCTCCGCGCTCGAGCGACGCGTTCTCGGCCAGCCCGTTGGCGAGGATCGCCACCGTGTCGCTGGTGGACTGATCGCCGTCGACCGTGATCCGGTTGAAGGAGCGGTCGGTGGCCCGGCGCAGCACCCGCGGCAGCGAGTCGCGCGCCACCATCGCGTCGGTGGCGAGGAAGCAGAACATGGTCGCCATGTGCGGCTCGAGCATGCCCACCCCTTTGGCGATGCCCCCGATGGTCACCGGCCGGCCGGCCAGGTCGAACCGGAGGGCCGCTTCCTTCGGCCGGGTGTCCGTGGTCATGATGGCCTCGGCGGCGAGACGCCCGCCCTGCGGCGAGAGCCCCTTGACCAGCCTGGGCAGCCCCGCCCGGATCTTGTCCATCGGCAGCGGCTGGCCGATCACGCCGGTCGAGGCGATCAGCACCTGCCGTGGCGGAATCCGCAGCAGCTCGCCGGTGATGCGCGTCATTTCCCTTGCGTCCTTGACACCCTGCTCGCCCGTGCACACGTTGGAGCAGCCGGCCGAGGCCAGGATGGCCTGGGCGCGGCCGTCACGCACGTGCTCCTGCGAGACGAGCACCGGCGCGCCCTTGATCTGGTTCATGGTGAACACCGCGGCCGCGCGGGCGGGCGAGGAGGAATAGACGAGGGCCAGGTCCTTCTTACCGCTGGGCTTGATGCCGGCCGCGACGCCTGCGGCGAGGATGCCGGGCACGGCGGTGATGCCTCCCTCCAGCCACTGGAAGTCCGGCATCCGGGCTACGGATACACCGGAGGCGCGTCGAGACCGGTCCGCTCGTCCCACCCCATCATGATGTTGAGGTTCTGGATCCCGTTGGCGGAGCCGCCCTTGCCCAGGTTGTCGAGCGCGGACACGCAGACCGCGCGCTTCGTGCGCGGGTCGGCCACCACCGTGACGTCGCAGAAGTTCGAGCCCACCACCGACCGCGTGGTCGGGCGCTGCCCCTCGTCGAGCACGCGCACGAACGGCTCGCCCGCGTAGAACTCCTGGTAGAGGGCCACCAGCTCCGCGGTCGTGGCCGGCTTGGCGAGCGGCACCGACGCGGTGGTGAAGAGCCCGCGGTTGAGCGGCACCAGGTGCGGCGTGAACGCGACCACCACCGGCCGGCCCGCCAGCGCGGAGAGCTCCTGCTCGATCTCGGGGGTGTGCCGGTGGGTGCCCATGGCGTAGGCCTGCACGTTCTCGTTCGCCTCGGTGAAGAGGTACATCGGGTCGGCCTTGCGGCCCTGGGCGCCCGCGCCGGTGACCCCGGACTTGCCGTCGATCACGATGCCCTCGACGCTCCCGCGCCCGCTCTTGAGCAGCGGCGCGGTGGCGAGGATCGCGCCCATCGGGTAGCAGCCGGGCGAGGCCACCAGGGACGCGCCCGCGACCTGCTTGCGGTGCAGCTCGGGCAGGCCGTAGACCGCCTCGGCCAGCCCGCTCGCGTCCTCGTGGGGCGCCTTGTACCACGTGGTGTACAGCGTCGCGTCCTTCAAGCGGTAGTCGGCGGAGAGATCGATGGCCTTCTTGCCGTGACGCCGGAGCGTCGGCATCAGCCGCTGGGATTCCATGTGCGGCAGCGCGAGAAAGACGACATCGGCCTCGTCGGCCAGGCGCTCCCGGTGGATCTCCTGGAACACGAGATCGCTGAGCCCCCGGAGGTGCGGGTAGACGCGGTCGAGGCGCTCGCCCGCGAGCCGCTCGGAGGTGACCGCGCTGATGCGCACCTTGGGATGGACGGTCAGGAGGCGCAGCAGCTCCGCCCCCATGTACCCGCTGGCCCCGGTGACCGCGATTCTCAACATGGCGGCCTCGCGGGCGGTTACCGCTTCGAGTACTGGAACTTGGAGCGCGCGCCGGGCTGGCCGTACTTCTTGCGCTCCTTCATCCGCGGATCGCGGGTGAGGAGGCCGGCCCGCTTGAGCGTCTGGCGCAGCTTGTCGTCGAACTGCAGCAGCGCCCGCGCGATCCCGTGGCGCACCGCCCCCGCCTGGCCGGTGGGGCCGCCACCGCCCACGTTCACGATCGCGTCGAACTGCCCGAACGTGTTGGTGAGCTGGAGCGGCTGGGAGATGACCATGCGCAGCGTCTCGCGCGGAAAGTAGTCCTCGAAGGGACGGCGATTGATCAGGATGCGGCCGCTGCCCGCCCGCAGCCAGACGCGAGCGACCGAGGTCTTGCGGCGACCGGTTCCGTAGAAACGACTGACGACGGCCATGGGGCTCCTCAGCGGGCACGCTCGCGCAGGGCGAGCGGCTCGGGCTTCTGGGCGGCGTGCGGGTGCTCCGCGCCCTTGTAGACCTTCAGCTTCTTGGCCATCGCGCGGCCGAGACGGCCCTTCGGGAGCATGCCCTGCACCGCCCACTCGATCACGCGCTCCGGATGCGTCTTGAGCATCCGCTCCGCGCTGACCTCGCGCAGTCCCCCGATGTAGCCGCTGTGCCAGCGGTAGATCTTGTCGGTCAGCTTGCGCCCGGTGAGGTGCACCTTCTCGGCATTGATGACCACCACGTGATCACCCACGTCGAGGTGCGGCGAGAACTGGGGCTTGTGCTTGCCCCGCAGCACCGTCGCCACCTGGGTGGCGAGGCGGCCCAGCACCCGATCCTGGGCATCGACCAGGAACCACTTGTGCTCTACATCCTCTTCCTTCGGCATTACCGTCGTCATGATCTCCGTCCGGATGGGACCGCCTACCGCCACGTCGAACACCCCGGCAAATGGCAACGGGTAATCATAAAAGAAAGACTCCACGCGGTCAACTACCTACCCTGCCCGGCGACGGGACCCGGGCGCGGCGGGGGACCGCCTTCGTCTTGCCCGACCACGGGCACCGCGCCAGGATCGGGCAGGTCGGGCAGGCCGGCTTGCGGGCGGCGCAGACGCGCCGGCCGTGGAGGATGAGCAGGTGGCTGGCCTGGACCCAGCGCGGGCGCGGCAGGACCTGGCAGAGCTGGTCGTGGATCTTCTCGGGATCGTCGCCCCGGGCCAGCCCCAGGCGCTGCGAGACCCGGAAGACGTGGGTGTCCACCGCCAGCGCCGGGATGCCGAAGGCATTGCCCAGCACCACGTTGGCGGTCTTCCGGCCGACCCCGGGGAGCGCCACCAGGTCTTCCAGAGTGCGTGGGACCTCACCCGCGTGGCGCTCCACCAGCGCCCGGGCCATGCCGTTGAGCGACCGGGCCTTGGCCCGGAAGAAGCCGGTGGAATGGATCTCGCGCTCGAGGACGGACAACGGCACCGCGGCCCAGTCCGCGGCACGTCGGTAGCGCGGGAAGAGCCCGGCGGTGACCATGTTGACGCGCTCGTCGGTGCACTGCGCGGACAGGATCGTCGCGACCAGCAGCTCGAGCGGCGTGGTGAAGTCGAGCGCGGTGCGCGCGTCCGGATAGGCCTTCGCCAGCCGGGTCAGGATCTTGCCCGCCCGCGCCTTCTTCTCCGCAAGACTCTCGGCCATCAGCGTGACTCCTTCGTCTTCGTCGCGGCGGCGGGCGTCTTCGTCGCGGCGGCGGGCGTCGCGGCGGTGGGGGCCGGATCCTCGCCCACCTCGAGCCGCGCCCGCTGGATGCGAATCGGCGCCCTCGACACCGGCATGGGCAGCCGGCGCAGGCGCGGGGTCGGGCCGAAGTTTCTCACGATCCAGTCCACCAGGAACCCCGGCAGCCGCACCCCGCCGTAGCGGACGTCGGCGGCACGCAGGGTGAACGGCGCGGGCGGCGACCCCGCCGCCAGCGCCAGCCGCGCCGAGAGCCCAGGCCCCGGCAGCGCCCAGCGGGCCTGGATCCACCCCTCGTCCATCGTGGCGCGCAGCCCGGCCAGGCCGCGCTGCTGGGCGATGAACTCGCCCAGGTCCCGCTCGGCGATCCCCAGCCGCTCCACGTGGAGGGAGCCGACGTCGAGGAGCTCGACCGCGCCGGTGACCGCGAGCCGGCCCGGGTTCACCACCATGTCGCGGACGCGCAGGCGCACCGGGCCGATGCGCAGCGGCGGCTTCCGCCGGACGAACGCGCCGACCAGCGCCGACTCCGCCTCCACCGTGATCGTGTCCACCGATCCGGCCGCCAGCCCGTCGTCTCGGTAATCGACGGTCACGCGGAGGCCCTGCGCGTCGCGGACTACGTCGGCCAGCAGCCCGGCCACACCGCGCCGCAGCCTCATGGCGAGCTCGGCCGGCGCCACCCCACGGACCGGCTCGAGGTGGCGCATCCGCACCATGCCCTCGCTGCCGTCCGGCAGCGGCACGCGCGCGATCACCGGGTAGGCCGCGGCCAGCCACGGGTCCCCACCCTCCAGCGCGGCCATGATCCGGTCGGGCTTGGCGGAGGCCGCGTCGGGCCCCTGGTCACCCGTTTTCACGATGGCGAAGTCGACGCCGAGCGGGGCCTGCTCCCACGCGCGGCTCAGGCGGAGCGGCAGCCGATCGCGCGTCACCTCGTAGCGGAAGTTGGATACCGAGAGGAAGTTGTCGTTGGGCACCACCGCCACCCGCGCCCCGCCGGGGCCCGCCGCCCGCAGGATGGCGTCGAGGATCTCCCGATGATGCCAGTCCCGCCCGTCAGGCGGCCAGGAGAACGCCACCGAGGAGACGGTCGGCGCCAGCAGCGTGGGCGGCGGGAGCGCGAAGGCCGCCGAGCCCACCTGCGCGACGCCCACGATCGCGCAGGCCCAGCCGAGCCCCCGCCGCGCGCGCGGCGGGAGCGCGCTCACGCCGGCCCCCGTCACCAGCGCCGCGGCAGGCAGGAGCGGCAGGGTGTAGCGCAGGTTCTTGTTCTGGATGAGGACGAAGATCAGGCACGGCGCCAGGGCGGCCCACAGGAGGCCGCGGGCCCGCGGCCGGCGCGCGAGCGCCACGATCCCCCACAGCAAGAGCGCGGTCGCCAGGAGACCCCACTGGGGAATGATCCCCTGGGGATAGAACAGCAGCGAGGAGCCGCTGAACGCCGGCGCGTGCCCCGATTCGGCCGCCTGCTTGAACGAGCGGTTGATGATCTGCGCCGGCAACCCGACCAGGCGCGGCCCGTACCACGGCAGCGCGATCGCCGCGACCACCCCCAGCGCGGCGAGCAGGTGCATCATGCGGGCCCGGCGCTCCGGCGCTCGGAGCCCCCGCCACGCGACCCAGAGGAGCGGCCCCGAGAGATACGCGGCGAAGGGCGGCTTGGTGAGCATGCCCAGGCCGAGCACCAGGCCGAGCCCGAGCGTCCACCGGCGGACCGACAGATCCTCCGTCCGCACGAGCGTGTAGAGGGAAAGGGCCACCATGGCGGCCAGCGGCAGGTCGAGCTGGAAGTTCAGCAGCATGAACACGACGAAGGGCGCGGTCGCGAACAGGAAGGCCGCGAGCAGGCCCGCGTCGGCGTCGAGCAGCCGTCGCCCGAGGCCGAAGACGGCGAGCGTGCCCACGACCAGGAAAGCCCAGATCACCGCCTGGGCGGTCAGCGGAACGATGGGCAACGCGAAGTAGAGGAGCCCGGCCGCGCACGTCGCGATCGGCGGGTAGAAGCTCGACTCGGCGATGATCTCCTGCAGCCAGTCGCGCCCCGGCGCGGCGAGGCTCCGGTGACAGGCGACGGCGCGCTCGAGATGGTTGGCGTGATCCCATTCGGGCGGGCGGCGATCGATCCCGAGCCAGACGACCATGACCGTGGCCAGCCCGACCAGCAGACCGGTCAGCGCGAGCCGGTGCCGGCCGCTCATGAATCGGCGCGCCGGGCCGCCAGCAGGATCGAGATGCCGAACGGGGGCGACATCCACCCGAGGAGCCGGGCCTCGGCCGAGAAGCAGGCGGCGAGCGCGCGGTTCCACCGCGGCGCCGGACGGTCGAGATCGTGCCCGGGTCGCCGCAGCGCCGCCCGCACGAGGCGCACCGCCATGATCGGCGGAGCCAGAAGCGTGTTGAAGTAGGTCAGCCGCTCCACCGCGAAGCCGGCCCGCTCCGCGACCTGTCGCAGACCCCTCGCCGTGTAGCGGCGGCGGTGGCCCAGCAGCTCGTCGTGGCGGCTCCAGAGCCAGGCGTAGGCCGGCACCGTCACGAAGAGGCGGCCGCCCGGCACGAGGAGCCGCCGGCAGGCGGAGAGGGCCCCGGCCTCGTCGTCCACGTGCTCGAGCACGTCGAAGAGGCAGACCGCGTCCCAGCGGCCGAGCTCGAGCGGGATCGCGTCCGGCAGGGCGCCGGCCCGCACGTCGAGGCCGCGCTCGCGGGCGCGGGCGCGGAGCGCGGGATCCGTCTCGACGCCGACCGCGGTGCCGAAGCGCCCGAGCGCCTCCAGCATGCCGCCGCTGCCGCAGCCGAGCTCGGCCAGGCGCGCGCCTCCCGCGGGCAGCCGGCGGGCCATCTCGGCGAGGATGACCGCGCGCCGGCCGACGAACCACCAGTGGGCGCGGTCCTCTTCCGCGTGCACCGCCGCGTACGCTGGGTCCATGCGGTCAGGCGAGGGCCCGGCGTATCGTCTCGATCCGCTCGCGCGCGGTGGCGAGCGCCAGGGGCGCCGCCTGATGCTCGACCGTCCAGATCGGCGCGCGGAGCCCGGGATCGGTCGCCAGGCGTGGCACCAGGTGCCAGTGGATGTGCGGCACCAGGTTGCCGAGCAGCTCGTAGTTCATCTTGACGGGGCGGAAGACGCGGGCGAGCGCCTGTGCCACGCGACTCACCTCCTCCATGAGCGTCGCGCGCTCCGGCGCGGGCAGATCATAGAGCTCGGTGACGTGCCGGCGCAGCACCAGGAGCACGTAGCCGGGGAAGAACTGGTCCTCGTGCAGGAACACGCGGGAGAGGTCCAGATCGACGACGTGCAGGTCGCCGCCGCTCCGGCCGTACTTGTCGCACATCACACAGGCCACGTCGGTCACGGGCGCTCGGACAGGAAGCGGCCGATCCGGACCATCGCCTCCTGGATCCGCTCGAGCGACTGGGCGTACGAGAAGCGCAGGTAGCCCTCCGCATTGCGGCCGAAATCCACGCCGGGCGTCACGCCCACGTGGGCCTGCTCGAGGATCTCGAACGCGAACGCGAGCGAGTCGCTCGTAAAGCGGCGGGCGTTGGCCAGCACGTAGAAGGCGCCGGTGGGCGGCGCGCCGACGCCGAGCCCGATGCTCCGGAGGCCGGCCACCATCGCCCGCCGCCGCTCGTCGAAGATGCGGCGGAAGCGGGCGCTCTCGTCGGCCGCCTCCCGGAGGGCGGCGAGCGCCGCCCACTGCACGAACTCGTTGGTCGAGATGAAGAAGTTGCCGTGCATGGCGGCCAGCGCGGGCATGAACTCCCGAGGGGCGATCACGTAGCCGACGCGCCAGCCGGTCATGGCGAAGGCCTTGGAGAAGCCGTTCAGCACGAACGCGTGGTCGGTGAACTCGAGCACGGTGTGCTCCGGCCCCTCGTAGGTGAGGCCGTGGTAGATCTCGTCGGAGATCACCCAGGGGCCGAGGCGGCAGAGGGCGGCCAGCCGCTCCGCGCTCAGCACGGTGCCGGTCGGGTTGGCCGGCGAGTTGACGAGGATGCCCTTGGTCCGCGGGGTGAGGCGGGCCGCCACCGCGTCCGGCCGGAACTGGAAGGCGTCCGACTCCTCCACCGGCACGTAGACCGGCACGCCGCCCGAGAACTTCACGAACTTCGGATAGCAGGCGTAGTAGGGGTCGGAGAGGATCACCTCGTCGCCCGGGTCGACCAGCGCGCTGAAGAGCAGCAGCATCGCGGGCGAGGTGCCCGCGGTCACCAGGATCTGGTCCGGCGATACCGTCACGCCGTAGCGGGCGTGGTAGTGCTCGGCGATCGCCTCGCGCAGCGGCAGGATCCCGAGGGTGTGGGCGTAGCGGGTGCGACCGTCCTTGAGCGCCTTCTCGGCCGCCTCGCGGATGACGGCCGGCGTGTCGAAGTCCGGCTCCCCGAACTCCAGGTGGATGACGTCGATCCCCTGCCGCTCGAGGGCCTGGGCGCGCTGGAAGACCTCGACGGCCAGGAACGGCTCGATCTCCTGGGTGCGGCGCGCGATCATGCGCCCCGACCTCCGGTCGGGCGCCCGCCGAGACGACGCCGCGCCGCCAGCACCTCGTAGACCATGCGCGGCCCCTCGCGCAGCACGCCGACCTTGGACCCCGGCTGGTCGGCCCAGTTGATCGGAACCTCCACGATGCGGAAGCCGCGGCGCTCGGCGAGCATCAGCAGCTCGACGTCGAAGCCGAAGCCGTCGGTGGTGACGTGCGGGAAGAGCGCCTCCGCCGCCGCCGCGCGGAAGAGCTTGAAGCCGCATTGGGTGTCCACCACCGAGGCGATCCCGAGGCGCCGCACCAAGAAGTTGAACACGTGGCCGGAGAGCTTGCGATGCAGGCGGACCTGGCGGATCACCGAGGGGTCGTGGAGCACGCGCGAGCCGACCGCGAGGTCGGCGCCCGCCACCACCGCCGCTTCGAGCCGCGCCACCTCCCCGATGGGCGTGGCCCCGTCCGCGTCGGCCATGAGCCGGAGCCGGCCGGCCGCCCGCGCCATGCCCGCGCGCACCGCGTGGCCCTTGCCCCGGTTCCGGCCGAGTGCGTGCACGGTCACGCTTGTCCGCCCGGCGGCCACCTCGCGCACCCGGTCGGCGGTCCCGTCCTGGCTGCCGTCGTCCACGACGATCACCTCGTACGACTCGTCGCGCCCCTCGAAATAGGCCTGGATCTCCTTCAGATAGCTGGGCAGCCGGGACGCCTCGTTGTACGCGGGGATGACCACCGACCAGCGCGGGCCCCGCACGCCGCCCACGGGCGCCCTAGAACCAGTCGGGCGCGTCGGCGCGGCGGCGGCGCCGGGCCACGCCCGTCTTCTGGGCGGCCTTCGCAACCTCGCGGGCCACCGCGGGCGCCACCTGCTTGTTGAAGACGCTCGGGATGATGTACTCGGGGCCCAGCTCGGCGCGGCCCACGCAGGAGGCGATGGCGTGGGCGGCCGCGATCTTCATCTCGTCGTTCACCAGCCGCGCCCGGGAATCGAGCAGCCCGCGGAAGAAGCCGGGGAAGCAGAGCACGTTGTTGATCTGGTTCGGGTAGTCGGAGCGGCCGGTAGCCATCACCCGCACGTGGCGCTCGGCCTCCTCCGGCTGGATCTCGGGCACCGGGTTCGCCATCGCGAAGACGATCCGGTCGCGGGCCATGCTCTTGACGTCCCGCACCGTGAGCACCCGCGGCACCGACAGGCCGATGAACACGTCCGCGCCCCGGATGGCGTCGGACATCCGGCCCTTGACGTTGCCGGGATTGGTCGCCGAGGCCACCCACGTCTTCATGAAGTCCATCCCGACGGGACGGCCCCGGTGGATCGTCCCGTGCTCGTCCACCCCGATGATGTTCCGGGTCCCTAAGGCGAGCAGGATCTTGATCGTCGCGGTCCCGGCGGCGCCCACGCCGGAGACTACCACCTTGATCCGGCGGATGTCCTTCTTGACGATCTTGAGCGCGTTGAGGAGCGCGGCCAGCACCACCACCGCGGTGCCGTGCTGATCGTCGTGGAAGACCGGGATGTCCAGCTCCTTCCGCAGCCGCTCCTCGATCTCGAAGCAGCGCGGGGCCGAGATGTCCTCCAGGTTGATCCCCCCGAAGGCGGGGGCGATCATCTTCACCGTCTCCACGATCTTGCCCGGATCCTTGGTGTCCAGCGAGATGGGAAAAGCGTCCACCCCGGCCAGCTGCTTGAAGAGCATGGCCTTGCCTTCCATGACCGGCATGGCCGCTTCGGGTCCGATGTCGCCCAGCCCCAGGACCGCGGTGCCGTCGGTGACCACCGCCACCGCGTTCTGCTTGATGGTCAGGGTGAAGGCCCGGCTCGGGTCGTCCTTGATCGCGAGGCAGACCCGCGCCACCCCCGGGGTATACGCCATGCTGAGGTCGTCGCGGGTCCGGATCGGCACCTTGCTGTGGATCTCGATCTTGCCGCCCAGATGCATCAGGAACGTGCGGTCCGAGATATTGGCGATCCGCACCCCGGTGATGCCCTTGAGGCGATCGACGATGTCGTGGGCATGCCGGCTGTCGCGGGCCTTGATCGTGATGTCGCGGAGGACGTGCTCCCTGCTCATCTCGACCAGGTCCACGGCCCCGATGTCCCCGCCGGCCTTGCCGATGACCGAGGTGACGCGGCCCAGCATTCCGGGCTTGTTCCGGATCCCGAGCCGAACCGTGAAGCTGTAGGAGGCGCTGGGGGCTACGGCCATCAATCGCTCGTCATGGCGGGCATTTAGACGGTAAGACCGGGCCTCCGGCGGTGTCAACAATTTTCCCGCCGCCGGTTGACCCGCTCGTGGCGCCCATGGTACTCCACCCCCTGTGCCTGGACGACTCGCCTCAGCACTGCTCACCGTCGCGCTCTGCGGAGTCCCCCTCGCAGGATCGGCAATCGCCGAGACCGAGCGCTGGGTTGTGGAGAGCGGCAAGAGCCGCGTGGGCTTCGACGCCTTCCACCCGCTGGACAACTTCAGCGGAGCGAGCGAGACGCCCAGCGGCGAGGTGGAGCTGGACATCGAGGACCTCAAGAAGCCCATCAAGGGCGCCCTCACCGTGCCGGTCGCGAGCCTGCGCACCGGGAAGGCCGGGCGGGACAAGGATCTCCGCCGGGCGCTCGACGGAGAGCGCCATCCGGAGATCCGCTATCGGATCGCCAAGGTCGAGAGCTCGTTCGCGTCGCTGACCGACAACACCGACGTGCTGCTGACCCTCCACGGGATCCTGTCCATGCGGGGCACCGAGCGGCCCGTGAGCTTCATGGGGCGGGTTCGCCTACGGCAGGGCACCCTCTGGGTTCGCGGCGAGAACCGGATCCGGCCCGCCGACTTCGGAATCCCGCCGCTCCGCTCCTGGCTGATCAGCATGAAGGAGCACGTCCTGGCCACGTTCGACCTCGTGCTGAGCAAAGCAAAGTAACCTCCTGCCGTACCGTCCCTTTTCAGCAAATCCAGGCCCGCGGTCCCCTCTGAGCCCGACCCCGGGCTGAATACTCGGCCGGTGCCGCGCGTCTCTGGGAGCGACGCCGAGTCACGAGGAACAAGGTGCGCGGCTTGGGAGTTCCTCGAATGAACCAACGCTCTCTGAAACGCTAGACCACGAATCGCCATCTAAACGGCGAGGGCGTAGCCCACAAGGAATCGAGGCGGAAAGAAATACCGACACATCTCGACGAGTACGAGAGGCCGTAATGACTTTTAGAGAGAGTGACAGCGTGGTGGCAGCGGAGACGGGCCAATTCCGGGTGACCGCAACCGAGCCAAAGCGGCGCGGGCGTCCCGCCCAGGTGGCGGGCAAGGTGGGGGCGCCTCCGGTGGATGACGAGCTGGACCGAGTGGTGGATAGCGCGATCGAGGCGGAGGGCACGCCGGCCCTGTCCGATGAGGCGCTGCGGCCCTCGGCCTCGCCCGCGGAAGACCCGGTCCGCCTGTACCTCAGGGAGATCGGCAAGGTCTCCCTGCTCAAGGCCTCGGAAGAGGTCGCCCTCGGCCAGCGCATCGAGGTCGGCCAGATCGCGCTCCGGCGTGCCCTGGGCCGCGTGCCCTTCGCCACGGGCCAGCTCCTGGCCCTGGTGGATCGGGTGCGCCGCGAGGAAGTGCCGCTCGAGGACGTGATCCTGCTGCCCGAGGGTGGTGAGCCCTCGCCGAGCGAGATCCGCTCGAGCCTGGCCGCCTTCGCGCGCATCCGCCGGCTGGAGCGGGAGATCGAGCGGCTGCTGGCCGCGCTCGGCGACAAGCGGCGGAACAAGACCACGCGCGCCAACTACAACAAGTGGATCGCCCAGAACCGCGCGTCCATCCAGGGCGTGCTCGAGAAGCTGCCGCTCAAGCCGGCGCTGGCCGATCAGCTCGTCACCCAGATCCGCCTGCTGGCCAAGGGCATGCCCGCGGCGGGCACGAGCCGGTCCGAGCTGCGCCAGCTCGAGCAGAAGGCGGGGGTATCCCGCAAGGCCCTGCTCGCGTCGCTGAGCGAGATCGAGGAGCACGACCGCGTGGTACGGCAGGCCAAGAAGGAGCTGATGGAGGCCAACCTGCGGCTGGTGGTCTCGGTGGCCAAGCGCTATCTGGGGAGCGAGCTGTCGCTGCTGGACCTGGTCCAGGAGGGCAATATCGGCCTCATGAAGGCGGTGGACCGCTTCCAGTACCGGCGCGGGTTCAAGTTCTCGACCTACGCGACGTGGTGGATCCGCCAGGCGATCACGCGGGCCATCGCGGACCACTCGCGCACGATCCGCATCCCGGTGCACATGGTGGAGACGCTCAACCGCATCTCGCGGGTGAACCGCTCCCTGGTCAACGAGATGGGGCGCGAGCCCACTCCGGAGGAGCTGGCCCAGCGCACCGGCGTGCCCGCGCGAAAGGTGCGGCTGATCCTGGAGTCCTCGCGCAAGCCGCTGTCGCTCGAGACCCCTATCGGGGACGACTCGGAGCTGGGCGACTTCCTCGAGGACAAGGGGGCGGAGTCGCCCAACGACAACCTCATCACCCAGGACCTGACCCTGCAGGTGGAGCGGGCGCTCAGCACGCTGTCGCCCAAGGAGAAGGAGATCCTGAGACTGCGCTTCGGCATCGGCGAGGCCGGCGAGCACACGCTCGAGGAGGTGGGGCGCCGCTTCTCGGTGACCCGCGAGCGCATCCGGCAGATCGAGACCAAGGCGCTGCGCAAGCTGCGCCACCCGCTACGCGGCCGCGCCCTCCGCGCCTTCGTCGAGAACTAGGCCACATTCGAGCGCGGGCTTCCGCCCGCGCATCCGATCTGGGGGGATTGGGGGGAGGTTCGGAAGGGGGGCGCGAGCCCCCCTCCGAGTCTCACTCAGCGGATCAGCTTCGCGTACTGGTCGAGCAGGGGCAGGATGACGTCGCGGCCCTCGGACGGCAGGCGCAGGATCGACCGGGTGATGCCGGCGCCCGCATAGGTCTCGAGCGTCGCCTCGTCGGGCTTGGCGCCGAAGACCGAGACCGAGATCGTCTTCATGTCGCGCCCGGCGCGCGCGGCCCGGGCCTGGAGATCCTTGAGCCCGGCCAGGATCACGTCGCCCGCCCGGCCCCGCGGAAACCAGCCCTCGCAGAAGTCCACCACCCGCTGCAGGGTGTGGCCGCTTTCGCCGCCCAGCAGCACGGGCGGATGTGGCTTCTGGGCGGGCTTGGGCCAGGACCAGATGGGGTCGAAGTTCACGTGCTGGCCGTGGAACTGGGCCTCGTCCTTGGTCCAGATCTCCTTCATGGCCAGCACCTGCTCGCGCATCCGCTTGTAGCGACTCTTGTACTCGGTCCCGTGGTTCTCCATCTCGTCCGCGTTCCACCCGGCCCCGATCCCGAAGAGGAAGCGCCCGCCCGAGAGCAGATCGAGGCTCGCCACCTCCTTGGCGGTGGTGATGGTGTCGCGCTCGATGATCAGGCAGATGCCGGTGCCTACCTTCAGGCGCTTGGTCGCGGCGGCGGCCGCCATCAGCGACACGAAGGGGTCGAAGGTGTGGGAGTACTCCTTGGGGAGCGGTTCGCCGCCCGGGAACGGGGTGCGACGGCTCGTCGGGATGTGGGTGTGCTCGGGCACGAACAGCGACTCGAAGCCGCGCTCCTCGGCGGCGCGGGCGAGCTCGTCGGTGCGGATCGCGTAGTCGGTGGCGAACATGCAAATACCCAAATGCATCGCAGACCTCCTTGTGGCCCGCCTCTGGCGGGCCACGGTTTGTTTAGACCGGCATCACTCCGTGCTTCTTCCGGGCTCAGCCCTTCACGACGGCGGTGCGGTAGGTGTTGACCCCGGTGTCGGGCGGCGAGCCGCTGATCAGGGTGATCATGGTCGCGGCCTCGCTACGATGGTGGGTCGCGTGGTTGACCACGTGCTGGAGCAGCGCCCCGAGGGCGACCTGGAACGCCTTGCCCTCCGTGTTCCGGTAGTGCACGGGCCGGGTGAGATCGGCTTCCGCGAGCCCCTCCACGAAGGCGCGCTGCTCCGCCTCGAACGCGTCCCAGCTGGCGCGCAGCCCGGTCATGCTCGCGAAGTCCGCGTCGCCCCAGAGCCGGCTCGGAGACGATCCCTTCCAGCGGGTGAGCCAGACATTGTCGGCTCCATAGATGTGGGCGAACATGCCCTTGAGCGTGGGGAAGCTCCAGTGCGCGCCCATGTCGCGCGTGACCCGTCTGTCCCTCGGCGACCTTGATCTCGCGCACCTTGCCGGCGCGCGGGGCCTCCACCGGAATCTCCATCTTCATGGACTCGAGCACGATGACCGCGTCACCTTCGGCCACCGCGTCGCCCGGCTTGGTGGTGATCTGAAACACCACGCCGGTGATATGAGCTTTGACGTCCTCAGGCATTGAGCGCTCCTTGTCGGATCCTCGCGGCGTCTTTCGAGGCCGCCGCATTCTCTCATATCCGGCGGCCACCCGGCGGCGCGGCTAGTAGGGCAGGCTCTCCCGCCCCATCAGTTCGCGGGCCACCACCATCTTCATGACCTCGGCGGCCCCGTCGCCGATCTCGAGCCCGATCACGTCGCGCATGCGTTGCTCGAACGGCAGCTCGTCGGTGTAGCCGTAGTGGCCGTGGAGCAGGAGGCACTGGTGGATGGTGTCCACCGCGAGCCGCGGGCCCCACCATTTGGTCATCGCCGATTCCTTCGTGTAGGGCCGCCCCTGGTCCGCCAGCCAGAGCGCCCGGTAGCAGAGCCAGCGGCAGGCTTCCAGGTGGGTGGCCGCCTCCGCGATCGCGAAGGACACGCCCTCGAAGCGCGCGAGGGCCCGGCCGAAGGCTCGGCGCTCCTTCACGTAGACCATGGTCTCCTCGACCGACTGCTGGGCCACCCCGAGGCAGGCGAGCGCGATGCCGATGCGGTTGTAGTCGAAGCCCTGCATGACCTGGTAGAAGCCGGTGCCCTCCTCCCCCAGCCGGTGGGACGCGGGCAGGCGCACCTGGTCGAAGGCCAGGACGGCCCGGCCGATGGCGCGGGTGCCCATGTCGCGCAGCGGGCTGCGCGAGACGCCCGGCCGGTCGAGGGGCACCAGGAAGGCGGTCACCCCACGCGCCCGCCCCGCCGGATCGGTGCGCGCGAAGACGACCGCGGCCTGCGCCGCCATGCCCAGGCTGATACCGGACTTCTCCCCGGTGATGACGTAGCCGTCGCCGTCACGCTCGGCCCGGCACGCGAGATTGGCCGCGTCCGAGCCGGCGCCGGGCTCGGTGAGGGCGAGCGCGACCACCGCCTCGCCGCTCGCGGTCGGGGGCAGCCACCGCGTCTTGATCGCGTCGCTCCCGCTGCGCCCCAGGATCTCGCCGGCCAGACCCGCGAGCTGGATCCCGTAGGTGCAGCTGAAGTCGCCGCGCCCGATCTCCTCCATCGCGATGCCGAAGGTCAGGAAGTCCGCTTCCTGGCCGCCGTAGGCCGCGGGGACGCGCAGGCCCAGCAGTCCCAGCTCGCCCATGCGCCGCCAGGCCTCCCAGGGGAACTCACCGGTCTTGTCCCACTGGGCCGAGTGCGGCGCCAGCTCCCGCCGGGCGAATTGCCGTAGCGTGCGCACCAGCTCGTCCTGCTCGGGCGAGAACGCGAGGTCCATGGGGCCTCCTAGAACACCGGCCTGCGCTTCTCGGCGAACGCGCGCAGCCCCTCGGCGGCGTCGGCCGAGCGCATGTGCTCCGCCACCAGGCGGCGCTCGAGCTCGAGGCCTTCGGCCAGCTCGGTGTCGAACGCGCGGGCCACCAGGGCCTTCACGGTGCGGTTGGCCGATCCGCTGCCGGCAGCCAGCGCGGTCGCCAGCTCCTCCACCGCGGGAGCCACCGTCCCGGCCGGGACCACGCGATTGACGAGGCCCCAGGCGAGCGCCTCCGGCGCGGTGAGCCAGCCGCCGAGCAGCATCAGCTCCTTGGCCCGGCGCGCCCCGATGAGCCGCGGCAGCCGCTGGCTTCCGCCCCCGCCCGCCACCAGCCCGAAGTTCGCGTGCTGATCCCCGAGCCGCGCGGCCTCGTCGGCCACCACGAGGTCGGCCACCAGCACCAGCTCGAGCCCGCCCGCGAGAGCGAGCCCGTGCACCCCGGCAATAACCGGCACCGGCAGCGCTTCGATCCGGTCGAAGACGCGATGCCAGAGACGCATGAAGGCGCCCCACCGCTCGGGATCGGGCGAGAGCTCGCGCACCGCCCGCAGGTCCGCGCCCGCGCAGAAGGCCCGGCCCGTCGCGGTCAGGGTCACCACGCGCGCGCCGGCGTCGCCCTCCACCGCCGCGCAGGCGCGATCGAGATCGCGGAGCAGCTCGGGGCTGATCGCGTTCAGCCGGTCCGGACGGTGGAGCGTGATGCGCGCGACACCACCGCCCGTCGCGTAGGTGATCGTCTCGAAGTCCATGGCCGCCTCCTGGTGAGCGGGCCCGCTCACATCCCCGCTCACATCATCGTATAGCCGCCGCTCACCGAGAGGGTCTGCCCGGTGATGAAGGCCGCGGCGTCGGAGGCGAGGAACAGCACCGCGGGCGCCACGTCCTCCGGCTTGCCGATGCGCCGCAGCGGGTAGGCCTTGGCGATCCGCGCCTGCATGTCCGGGGCGCTCCAGGCGCGGTTGGCTTCCGCGGCCCACATGCTGAGGCCGCCGAAATCTTCGTCCGAGGCGGGGATGGTCATGCCGGGGCAGACCACGTTGAGCCGGATGCCGTGGCGGCCGACCTCGCGCGCGAGACTCTTGGACAGCGCGATGACGCCCGCCTTGCACGCGCCGTAGACGCCCTCGCGGAACTCGCCCATGCGCCCGGCGTCCGAGCCCATGCTGACGATGGCGCCCACCTTGCGCGCGATCATGCCGTCGAGCACCGCGCGGGTGCAGTTGATCATGCCCCAGAGATTGAGCTGGATCTCCCGCTCCCACTCGGTCCGCTCCTTCTCCACGAAGAGCCGGTCGTAGGTCCAGCCCACGTTGTTCACCAGGACGTCCACCCGGCCCGCGCGGCCCTCGACCTCGCGGACCATGGCCTGGACGGACTCCCAGCGGGTCACGTCGGTCGGCACCAGCGTGGCGGACGCGGCCCCCAGCCCCTCGGCCTCCGCGACGACCTTCCGCCCCTGCCCCTCGTCGATCTCGGCGACCGTGAGGTGCGCGCCCTCCTTCGCGAAGGCCAGGCTGATGGCCCGCCCGATGTTCGAGCCGCCTCCGGTGACGATCACGCTCTTGCCGCCCAGGTTCACGTTCATGGTGTGTTGGCCTTTCACGCTTTCGCGCCCGATCAACCGGCGCTTCTTGTTCTGATTGGGGGGGAGCGGCGGCGCTCCTCCCCCAAACCCCCCCACCGCATTCTTACATCGCCTCGCGTCCCGATTCGCTCCGCCGCCCGTTCAACCGTTTTACGCGAAGGCGCCCTGCTCGACCATTTGCGTGTGGACGGTGCCCGCGCGGAAGGCGCCGCTCTGCATCACGCGCTGCTGGAATAGGATCGTCGTCTTGACACCCTCGACCACGAAGCCCTCGAGCGCCCCGCTCATCCGCGCGATGGCCTCGTCCCGCGTGACGCCGGTGGTGATCAGCTTGGTCAGGAGCGGGTCGTAGTGCACGGTGACCTCCACGCCTTCCGCCACCCCGCACTCGAGACGCACCCCGGGACCTTCCGGCAGCACGAGCCGGGTGATCCGGCCCGGCGAGGGCATGAAGCCCTTGGCCGGGTCCTCCGCG
>WNFB01000164.1_pt1 | contig 54774 bp, 57 predicted proteins | sample 5400501 | NCBI WGS metagenome assembly WNFB01 (sample SAMN13153341, study PRJNA577476) | soil metagenome | isolation source: 200 cm saprolite under Douglas fir tree site 2 hole 1 | place: USA:California | collected 2015-04-18 | reverse complement strand
AACTGCCGTCTACTCATATGTAGTGGAGCGCCGGTCCATCTGAGGCAACTATTCGACCCTTCAAATGGGGATCAACTACTCAAAACGCTGTGTTCCAGCAGCTTGACTTTTCAAGATCACGAGTTGTGCGACAGCCTCTCCAGCACCGCTTTGTTTCCGTGATCATGAAACTGGCCAGGCTCAGTTCCCGGCGCGGGCCAGGAACCGCTCGGTAGTGACCACCACCCGCTCGATGGTGCCGGCACCCACCACGTGCTCGTCCGGGGCGAGAGCCTGGTCTCGGCCTCCCGCTGGCCGGCCTCCCGCTGGCCGGCCTCCCGCTGGCCGGCCTCCCGCTGGCCGGCCTCCCGCTGGCCGGCCTCTCGCTGGCCGGCCTTTCGCTGGCTGGTCAGCTGGCGGCACAGCTCCGGACGGCTCCTCTCCAGGCGGCTCGCCAGGCACGTCCTCCCGGCGGGCGATGAAGCTGAACACCAGCCGCCGGCCGTCCACCTTGGTCAGCTCAGCCTCGACGACGAGACCAGCGCCCACCGGGCTGGCCCGACAGTGCTCAAGCGTCACCGACGTCCCCACCGTGGTCTCGCCGGGGCCCAGCTGTGGCATCACCGCCGCCACCGTCGCGGCCTCGGCCAGGGCCAGCAGCCGCGGCGTCCCGAGCACCGGCACGTCACCGCTGCCGAGCGCGACCGCCGAGTCCGACTTGGTGACGACGGCGCGGACCGACCCGCGCAAGCCGACGGCAAGGAGCATGCTGGCCACCCCGAATCACCCGATGACCGCGATCAGGTCGCCTTCCTGGACCACGTCGCCTTCCGCCACGGCCAGGTTCGTCAGGATGCCGTCGCCCTCCGCCAGGACGGGAATCTCCATCTTCATCGATTCAAGGATGACCAGGGTGTCACCGTCGCGCACCTGCTCCCCCGCGGCCGCCACGACCTTCCACACGTTGGCCACCATCTCCGCGCGAATCTCGGTCACGCCCGCCTCCTTGCGTCGTCGCCTGGCGAACCGCTGCCAAGGTCACCGGCACCATCATTGCCAATGTCAGCCCATGCCGGGACGCAGCCGGGCAATCACGGACGTGTCGTAGTCGCCGCTGGCGAACTCCCTGCTGGCCAGCAGCTCGGCGAGGAAGGGGAGGTTCGTCTTCGGCCCCGTGATCACGAAGGCCGCTACCGCTTCGCGCGCCCGCGCGATGGCCGCCTCCCGGCTGCCGCCGTGCACGCACAGCTTCGCCAGCAGCGGGTCGTAGAACGTGGTCACTTCATTGCCCGCGGCGTACCCCGCGTCTACCCGGATGCCGGGGCCGGACGGCTCGTTCCAGCTGATGATCTTTCCGGGGCTGGGCAGGAACCGCCTCGGGTCCTCGGCGTAGACCCGCAGCTCGATCGCGTGCCCGTTGAGCGCGACGGCACCCGGATCGAAGGTCACTGCGAGCCCCGCGGCGATCAGGAGCTGCTGCTCCACCAGGTCGATCCCGGTCACCAGCTCGGTGACCGGATGCTCGACCTGGAGCCTGGTATTCATCTCAAGGAACACGAAATCCTGCGCCGCCGTGTCCACCAGGCACTCGACGGTCCCGGCGCCGCGGTAGCCGACGGCCTGGCCGGCCCGGACGGCCGCGGCCAGCATCGCGTCCCGCAGGCCGGCGGCGAGCCCGGGCGAGGGGGTCTCCTCGGCGACTTTCTGGTGCCGGCGCTGCGCGGAGCAGTCACGCTCGCCGAGGGCGACCACGCTCCCGTCGGCCAGGCCGAGGATCTGGATCTCGACGTGGCGGGCGCGGCCGATGTAGCGCTCAAGCAGGATCGCGGGATTGCCGAAGAACCGCTCTGCCCGCGACCTGGCAGTCTCGAAGGCGGCGCGCAGCTCGGCGGCATCAGCCGCGGCGCTCATCCCGATGCCGCCGCCGCCCCCTGCGGCCTTGACCATCACGGGGTAACCGAGCCGCTCGGCCTCGGCGACCGCCGCGGACGCGTCGGTGACCGGCGCCCTGCTGCCCGCGGCAACCGGCAGGCCCGCTCGCTCCATCAGGTTCCTTGCGCTGATCTTGTCGCCCATCTGCTGGATCGCGGCAGGCGGCGGGCCGACCCAGGCCAGTCCCTCGGCGATGACCCTGGCCGCGAAGGACGGGTTCTCCGCCAGGAAGCCGTAGCCCGGATGGACGGCGCGGGCACGCGTCTGCCTGGCGGCACCGATCACGGCCTCGATATCCAGATAGCTACGGGCTGGCGCCGCCGGGCCGAGCAGCACAGCCTCGTCAGCCTCCCGCACGAACGGCAGCTCGGCGTCGGCCTCGGAATAGACCGCTATCGCCCGGATCCCCATCCGGCGGACAGTCTTGATCACTCGCCGCGCGATCTCGCCGCGGTTGGCGACGAGAACCGATTCGAGCACCCGGGCAGCTTAGCGGCCCCGGCAGTAGGGCGCTGGATCAGGGAGCGGGTCATCCGCGCCCGGCTGGCCAGGCGGCGGAGAAAAAGCGGAGCTATGCGCGACGACGACAACGCCGCCAGGCGGGATACGGGCGCCCGCGAGCCCGGCAGCCCTGCTGCCGGGGCCGCTTACCGGCGGCTGAACCGCCGCCTGCCCGCGACCTCACTCAGCGCCTCAACGACGCCGGCGTCGTATTCGAGCGCGGTGTCCAGCCGGAGCCGTTCGAGCGCGGCCGCGCTGCGATCCCGGTCGGTCGAGCTGCCGACCAGATCATCGAAGGCGTTGGCGGCGCGGATGATCCGGCTGCCGACCGGCGGCACGGGACCAACCCCGCGGACCGGCAAGCTCTGGCAGCGGACCAGCTCGGCGACCCGGTCCAGCACGCCGGCCTTCGCGATGACATCAGCGCCGAGCTCGGCGATGCGCTGCTGGTCGGCGCGCGACACCAGGACGGTGGCGCCGCCGGGGATCGGGTCGCGCAGCGATAGCTGCCCGATGTCATGCATGAGAGCGGCGTACTCGAGGTCGAGGAGGTCAGGCTCGCTCATCCCAAGCTCACGGCCGACGGCCACGGCGAGCACGCTGACCCGGCGGGAGTGCCCGCCCTCCACGTACCCGCCCACCTCGGTGACCCTGGCGAGGGCGCGCACGGTCTGCAGGTACGTCGACCGGATCGCGGCGTACCGCCGGAACGCCAGCTGGGTGACGAGCAAGGGCACGACGAAGACGGCCAGTCCTGCTTTCCCCATGGTCTCGGTCGCGAACACGATGATCATCGCGGATGCGCCCACCGCCGCGCCGAGCGGCCATTGCACCCGCATCTCATCCCACAGCGCGACGCCGAACTTGGCCCCGAGGTCGTCCGCCCTGATCAATGCCCCGATCACGGCGTCAATGAGGCACCCGAAGATCACCAGGACCGTCATCACGCTGGCCGCCAGCCACCACTGGCCGGCGATCAGGTGCAGGCCGGCCAGCGGTCGGAAGATGAACGCGACGCAGGACACCGCGACCAGCCGGGACGCCATCCCGGTCAGGCCGACCGGCCGGCCTGCCGCCATGTGCGGCAGCGCGCCGATGGTCATGGCGACCGCCGCGACCGCGATGACCTGCAGCGGGGAGACCAGGGTGGGCAGGTGGGGACCGGGCAGGCGCTTGACGTAGAGCAGCAGCGCATAGGCCATCGCCCCGGCCGTCGAGATAGGCGCAGCCTCCCTGCCGCCGGGCAGGGCGAGCCTGAGCAGTTCGCCGAGTGCGATGAGAATGCCGAACGCCACGGCGTTGTGCGGCGCGAGGACACGGACGGTGGCGGTGTTCGCGATCGCGGCAACCATCAGCATCCCGGCGGCGGCCAGCAGCAGCAGCCGCCCCGAGTCCATGGCCTGCCAGGACGACCACCGCTCGGCAGGCTGCTGGGCCGTCACTGCCGCCTCGCCGTCACTGCCGCCTCGCCGTCACTGCCATCTCGCCTCACAGGCTCTCGACGACCCGGAGCGGCGCCGTCGGGTCGTCGTGGTCCTGCGCTGTGACAGTCTGGTGATCAAGCGGTGCGGCGGCCGGCTCCGGCAGCTTCCAGCCGTCCCGCTGCAGCGCCGAGATGAACGCGTCGACCAGCGCGGGGTCGAACTGGCTGCCGGATCCGTTGCGGAGTTCGCTGACCGCCTCGTCGACCCCGCGCGCCTGCCGGTAGGAACGGTTCGACGTCATCGAGTCGAAGGCGTCGGCGACGGCGATGACCCGGGCAAACTCGGGAATCTCGTCAGCGGCGAGGCCCATCGGGTAGCCCTTGCCGTCGATCCGCTCGTGGTGGTGCATGATGCCGGTGAGCGCCTCGTCCAGGAAGCCGATCTCCCTGACAATTTCCAGGCCGCGCATCGGGTGCAGCTGAATCGCCGCGTACTCCTCCTCGCTCAGCGCACCGGTCTTCTGCAGCACCTTCGTGGGAACTCCCAGCTTGCCCACGTCATGCAGCATGCCGGCGTACCTGATGGCATCCACCCGGTCCGGCCGCATGCCGACTTCCCTGGCGATCATGCCCGACCCCCTGGACACGCGCTCGCTGTGGCCGCGGGTGTAGAAGTCCTTCGTCTCGACTGCCTGGCAGAGCGCCTCCATCGTGGCCGAGTAGGCACGCTGCTGCTCGGCGAACTGCCCCATCGCCCACCGGGCGACGAAGAGCGGGACCAGGACGAGGACCGCGGCGAAGGCTCCCGTAACCGTCCAGAGGGCCGCGATGAGCAGGCCAAGGACCGCATAGCCAAGGTCAGACGCCAGCAGCAGCGGCAGGCCGGACTCCATCCGGCGCCGGTCCCGCAGCCGTCCCTCCTTCCTGTTCAGCCGGAGCGCTCCCCACAGGAGCCCGTGGTTGGTGGCCACGTGCACGACGGCGGCAGCGGCGAACGGCCAGATGATCGCGGGAAACGCTGCTGGCATGGGCTTGCCCACGTGGCCGCGGAGTGCGAGGTAGGCATGCCCGGCCGCGTACCCGGACAGGGCATACATGGCGCCATTGAAGAGCCGCTCGCCCAGCATCAGGTGACGGCGCAGGCTGAGCACGGAGATCACGCCCACCAGGGCGGCGCCCGCCGGACCGAGCAGCATCACCGCCGCGAGCGTGGCTGACGAGCTCGGGGACCACGCGGACTGCCCTGAGGCCAGCGGCGTGGGTGTTGAGTCGCAGATCAGGAACAGCAACTGCAAGACGCCCAGCTCGATCCACCAGCCAGCACCCTGGTCACCGAGGCGCATCGGGGCGACGAGCGCCACGGTCATGATCACGACCGCGGCGATGTAGAGCCACGCGGCCCTGGACACTCTGCCCATGACTCCTCGCATTCGCTCCCGATGACCAGCGACGGCGCACCCCCTGACCGGCTGACGATCCGTGCTGACCTGGCATCGATCAGCTGCGCGTAGCTCCGGCACCACTCAGAGTAACGTGAAGCTTACCGATTTCGGGGTGGCTTTGAACACATTGAGCACATTGAGTAGTCAGACGAGTACTGTGCGTAATAACCGGTGGCTGCCGACGCTCGTCAATACCCGTCGTCGGAAGGCTAGCGCGGGCGGGCTATTCCGCGCGGAATTCTGTCACCTCAAGAACCTCGAGTTCGACCCGGACGGCCTGGATACGGCTCAGCACCTTGGTGCGCAGGTCGCTCGGCACCGGCTCGGCACCACAGTGCTTGTGCACAAGCCGCTTCACTGCCTCTTCCAGCCCGTACTCACGCAGGCACGGCCCGCATTCATCGAGATGCTCCCGGATCTCCGCGCATCCGGCGTCCTCGATCTCGCCGTCCAGGTAGCTGTACACGCGCGCGAGAACCTCGCTACAGGGCACCTCGTGCGGTCTGCCGCAGCTCATCTCGCGTCCCTCCCGGGTTCCTCACCCGACGACGACGCCTCGCCATTACTGGCTGCTGCCGCTCGCACCAGGCCGCGGTCGGCCGCATAGTCCTGCAGCATCTCGCGTAGCTGCCTGCGGCCACGGTGCAGGCGTGACATAACGGTACCGATCGGAGTGCCCATGATGTCGGCGATCTCCTTGTAGGCGAACCCCTCCACATCAGCCAGGTACACCGCGATCATGAATTCTTCCGGCAGCGCCTGCAGCGCCCGCTTGACATCGGAGTCGGGCAGCCGCTCCAGCGCCTCAGCCTCGGCTGACTTCAGCCCCGACGAGGTGTGCGACGCGGCTCTGGCCAGCTGCCAGTCCTCGACCTCCTCCGTGCCGGCCCGCTGCGGTTCGCGCTGCTTCTTGCGGTAGGAGTTGATGAAGGTATTCGTCAGGATCCGGAACAGCCAGGCCTTCAGGTTGGTACCCGGCTGGAACTGATGGAACGAGGCATACGCCTTGGCGAACGTCTCCTGCACCAGGTCCTCGGCGTCCGCCGCGTTGCGGGTCATCCGCATCCCCGCGGAGTACAGCTGATCCAGGTACGGCAAGACATCGCGCTCGAAGCGCTCACCGCGCTCCTGCAGTGTCTCAGGGACCGGACCCACCTCCTCCGCGATTCTCGCTTCCCTGCGGCTGCCATGCCAGCCGTATAGGCCGGAGGATATCTTGCCAGGGCCGGCGGACCCGCGGGCAGCCACCGGCGTCAGGGCGTCGCGTGGCCTGCACCCAGCTAGGGACATGCGGTGTGCAACGCGCCACCGATGCGCTTCATTCCGGCACCGGGATCAGCGCCGCCGCCTGTCCCGCTTAGCCTGGCAGGTCACGCAGCGTGCCGCGTCCGGCCTGGCCTCGAGCCGCCCTTCCGGAACTGCGGCACGGCAATCGTCGCACACCCCGTAGGTGCCCTGCTCGATGCGATGCAGCGCGCTGAGAACCGCGGAGCGCTGCTGCCGCACCGCAGCCAGCATCGCCGCCGCCCGCTGCGTCTCCGTGAGGTTAGCGCCCGCATCCGCCGGATCCTGCAGATACTCCGGTGCCAGGTCAGGTCGCGGGCCGGATCCCTCCAGCACCGATATCGATCGGTCGAGTTCGTCGCGGATCTCTTCCAGGCGCTTACGCGCGACGACGGCATCCATCCGATCCTCACCTCCTCTCCGCACAGGGCGGGGGCAGCACACTGTCCTGAGACCGCTACCCAGTCGCTCAGCGGGGTCAGAACAACGTGTCGCGACTGCTACCCGAGGCTCCCCGGGACGCGGCGCTGGGTAATCTCGGCGACCGGGCAGGCGGCTCCGCTGGCGATCCCGCGGAGCCGTGCTCGGCAGCGCCGGGCTCGGCGCGCTCGATCAGCAGGGGCCCGTTGTTGCGCACCGAGTTGACTGCCGTCGATACGGGATACGAGATCAGGCCGCCGGAGCCGGCCGGGGCAAGCAGGCCGAGCAGGTCGCTGGTGTCGTTATTGCCGGGATCGAGCCAGTCCGTCCACAGCTCCGGCCTGATCACCATCGGCATCCTGTCGTGAATCCGGCCGAGCTCATCCGGGGCGCTGGTGGTGATGATCGTGGAGGTCCACAGCCACGCGTCCGGGTGGTCATCGGGGAATTCCGGGTTCCGCCAGAGCTCGTAGAGGCCGGCGAACGCGAGCGGCCCGCCGTCCGCGCGGCAGATGTAGTACGGCTGCTTGGCCGCCTTGGCGTCGCCGCCGGGCCGGTACCACTCGTAGTAGCCGTCGGCAGGCAGCAGGCACCTGCGGCGCGCGAACGCGCGGCGGAAGGCCGGCTTGACACTGACGGTCTCGGCCCGCGCGTTGATCAGGCGGCTGCCGATCGACCGGTCCTTGGCCCAGTACGGGACCAGGCCCCAGCGGACCACGCGGAGCTCTCTCGCCTCGCCACTGGCCTGGCTGTCTGCCGCGGGCTGGCGGTCGCCTGCAGGCTGGCCGTCACCTGCAGGCTGGCCGTCGCCTGAGGGCTGGCCATCACCGGCCTGACCTGCCCTGGCCTGCTCACCCGCGGCCTGGCCGTCGGCTGCCCGCCCGCCGGTGCCGCGGGGACGACGGGTGAGGACTGCATAGACGGGCTTGGTCGGGGCGACGTTGTAGTCGGGCTCCAGTGGCTCGGAAACCCGGTCGCGCTCGATGCGGAACTCCTCAAGGAGCTCAATACGCTGGCGCGCAGACGCGTACCGACCACACATGTCCTCTACCTTGGCAGCACATCGAAGGCCTGGGGGAAGCACAGATTGTCGCAGTTCATAGCCAAGATCCGGGTTTGCCAAACCTTGCCGGGGCGACCAGTCCGTTGGCGGGGGAAATCTGCCGTATCCGGGAAATCTGCCTGCTGCTCGCCCTGCGGCGATCCGCGGCGGCGCCAGCCTGGCCACTGCGGCACTCATCGGCACCGATCCGCGACCCGCTGAGCCAGTACGCTCACATCATGAAGGGCTGTCCTGTGCACGGCAGCTGGCCTGACCAGCGCGCCCCGGGTTCGACGGCTTGCGGGCGGCAATGCTGAGGCGGCCACCCTGAGCCGGCGGGCCGGGTACGCCGGCCTGGACGAGGACGACGTGCGGGTCAGGCCGGGCAAGGGCTCGCGGCCGAGGACCCGGCGCAGGCCCGCCCACGAGGACGCCGCCGAGGCATTCGTCGCTGCGGTCGACCGGGGCAGGTACCGCTGCTTCGTCGGCGACCGGGCTGTCACCGCGATGGGCGCGCGGGAACTCGGGCATCGCCGGGTGGTCGTCGGCGACCTGGTCAGGCTGAGCGGCGATATTTCCGGGGCGCCTGGTGCGCTTGCCCGGGTGGTGAGCGTCCTGCCGCGGACTTCCGTGCTCCGCAGGTCGGCCGATGACACCGATCCGGTCGAGCGGGTGATCGTCGCGAACGCCGAGCAACTGGTGATCGTCTGCGCGCTGGCTGATCCGCCGCCAAGGACCCGGCTGATCGACCGGTTCCTGGTGGCCGCCTACGATGCGGGCCTCGACCCGCTGCTCTGCCTGACCAAGTCGGACCTGGCGTCGCCAGCGGAGATCCTGGCCGTCTACGCCCCGCTGGGCCTGCGGCACGTGGTCACTGGTCGCGGGCCGGGTGCCGAGGTCGTGCCCGGCGACCTGCGCGCTGAGCTGGCCGGCCGGGCCAGCGTGCTGGTCGGCCACTCGGGCGTCGGCAAGTCAACCCTCGTCAACGCCCTGATCCCGGCGGCCGAGCGGGCGGTCGGGATGGTCAGCCCGGTGACCGGGCGGGGCCGCCACACCTCCTCGTCGGTGGTGGCGTTCCGGCTGCCCCGCGGCGGCTGGATCATCGATACTCCGGGACTGCGCGGCTTCGGCCTCGGGCACATCGCGCCGGACCGCGTGCTGCGGGCGTTTCCCGACCTGGCCGGGGGCCTTGAGCGGTGCCCGCGCGGCTGCAGGGACAGCGTTCGGTCCGGAGCCGGCGGCACGGACGACTATCCCGGCACGGACGACGATCCCGGCACGGACAACGATCCCGGCACGGACAACGATCCGGACGGGGACAACGATCCCGCACGGACGACAATCCGGGCGGCCAGTGATCCAGGCGGAGACCACGGCGGGCCTGGCTGACGCGTGCGCGGCCCGATCCGGCCGGGTCAGCCGGTGACCGCGGCCGTCGTCCTGACGCTGATCGGCGCGGGTGCGCTCGCGGGCGTGGTCAGCACGGTGGCCAGTCTTGCCTCGCTGGTCTCCTACCCAGTGCTGCTCGCGCTCGGGCTGCCGCCGCTCAGCGCGAACATGACCAATACGGTCGCGCTGGTGTTCACCGGCGCGGGCGCGGCGGCCGGCTCCCGGCCGGAGCTGGCGGGCCAGGCCGACCGGGCGCGCCGCGTCGGCCTGCTGACCGCCCTAGGTGGCGCGGCCGGCGCGGCACTGCTACTGCTGACGCCGCCGGGCGCTTTCGAGTTCGTCGTGCCCGTGCTGATCGGCGGCTCGGCCGTGATGCTCCTGCTGCAGCCGATGCTGAGGAGGCCGGCCGAGCAGCACCGCGGCGAGCGGAGCCGGCCACTGCGGGCAGCAGTGTTCGGCGTCGCGGTCTACATCGGGTACTTCGGCGCAGCCGGGGGGATCTTGATGGTCGCCGTCCTTGCTGCCATCTTCGATCAGTCGCTGGCCAGGACCAATGCGCTGAAGAACGTAGTGTCCGTACCGGCGAACGCCGTCGCCGCGATCGCCTTCGCAGTGTTCGGGTCGGTGCGGTGGACGTTCGTGCTGCCGCTCGCGGCTGGCTTCCTGCTCGGCGGCTGGGCGGGCCCGGCGATAGTGCGCAGGCTCCCCGGGCCGACGCTGCGCGCCATCATCAGCGTGGCCGGCCTGGTCATCGCGGTCAAGCTGGGCATCGCCGCCTACCGGTGACATGCCCGAGACCGGCGGGCCGAGCCCAAGTCGTCTAGAGGGACATTGCCCCGCCGGACGCGCGGTCCATGATCAGGCGGGCGTCTGACTCGCCGGTGATCGCGCCGAAGTTCATGGTGCCGAGGCAGAACCGGCTGACCGAGACGCCGCTGCGGCCCAGGTACGTGTGGGCCATCCGGTCACGGTACGACAGGCGCGGGCTGCGCCGACTGCGGCCAGCCATGGCCCAGGAGGCGCGTGAGGCGGTACCGTTCGCGGCATGGCGGGCTATGACGATGACCTTCGTTTCGCGCACGTGCTCGCCGACGCGGCGGACGACATCACCGCGCGGCGGTTCCGTGCCGTCGACCTGCGGGTCGAGACGAAGCCCGATCTCACCCCGGTGACAGACGCCGACAATGCCGCGGAGGAGTCGCTGCGCAACGTCTTGCGGCGGGCGCGGCCACGGGACGCGATGCTCGGCGAGGAGTTCGGCCGGACTGGCTCCGGCGCGCGGTGCTGGGTGATCGACCCGATCGACGCCACGAAGAACTTCGTCCGCGGCGTGCCGGTCTGGGCGACGCTGATCGGGCTGATGGATGGCGACGAGGTCGTGGTCGGTGTCGCCTCCGCGCCCGCGCTCAGCCGCCGCTGGTGGGCCGCTCGCGGCGGCGGTGCGTGGACCGGTCGCGGGCTGACCAAGGCGACCCGATGCCGGGTTTCCGAGGTGGCCAGGATCGAGGACGCCTCGCTTTCCTACTCGGACGTGTCCAGCTGGGCCGACAGCGGCCGGCAGGATGGCTTCCTCGGCCTGGCGCGCTCGGTCTGGCGGACGCGCGCCTACGGGGATTTCTGGTCGCACGTCCTGGTGGCCGAGGGTGCGGTGGACATCTCGGTGGAGCCTGAGGTCTCGCTCTGGGACGTCGCCGCGCTGCAGGTGATTGTTGAGGAGGCCGGCGGCATCTTCACCGACCTGAGCGGCAAGGCAACGCCGGATGGCGGCAGCGCCGTGTGCACCAACGGGCTGCTGCACCGCCAGGTGCTCGACCGGCTCACGCCAGCCGCCTGACCTGATCGTGCCGGAGCCTGGCACCGGGCGGCGGCCGGGGGGTGCGCTGGGCGGCGGCCGGGGCGCCCTGGGCGGCAGCCTGAGGGTTGCCTGGGCGGCAGCCTGAGGGTTGCCTGGGCGGCAGCCTGAGGGTTGCCCTGGGCGGCAGCCTGAGGGTTGCCCTGGGCGGCGCAATCGCCGATGCTTGTTGTAGCGGCATTCACAAGTTCACAAGCTTGACCAGGCTTTCGTTGCCTTGCGGGACGTGGCGTGGCTGGCGGGCCGACTGCCGCCCGGAATGTCGATGGTGACCCCTGGAGGGAGTGATCGATGATGAAGGTGCGGGACGGGATGACCACGGTGGTGCTGGCCATCGGGCCGGCGCACACCTTGCGCGAGGCATCCCGCCTGATGTCGGCTCGCAGGGTCGGCGCAGCGGTGGTGATGGACCCCGAGCATTCCGGCGTGGGCATCCTGACCGAGCGCGACATACTCGACTCGATCGGCGCCGGCCAGGATCCCGATACCGAAATCGTCGCCTGGCACCGCACCGATAACCTGGTGGTCGCCTCGCCCGACTGGACGCTCGAGCAGGCAGCGCACGCGATGATCCGGGGCAATTTCCGGCACCTGGTGGTCATCGACCACGGGGAGGTGGCCGGCCTGCTGTCGATGCGCGACATCGTCCGGTCCTGGACGCCCGTCGACGTGCCCGGCGTAGCGGCCACCGCCTCGGCCTAGCAGCCGGGCAGTCCCCCGCACCGGCTCCCGGGTATCAGCCACCGCATCGGCCTGGCTGGCCAGTCCTCTCGGTGCCGTCCTCCCGCGAATCGGCCACCGCCCTGGCTCAGCCAGCCCGGACGAGGCCCGCGCTTGGGCGGCTGGCGCGTACGATTGCTGGCGATCCTTGCGGGCGTGGCCGGGGTACGCCAGAGTGAGGCGCCATGCAGCTTCCCGGCACCGTAGCGCTCGTCACCGGCGGATCGTCCGGCATCGGCGCCGCGACTGTGCGGGCGCTCGCCGCGGCGGGGGCACGGCCGCTGATCGCGGGCCGGGATCCGGCCCGGCTGGAGGCCATGGCCAGGGAAACGGGCGGACTGGCGCTGGCGGCTGACCTCGCCGCCGCCGACGGGCCTGCTGAGCTAGCCGAGGCGGCACTGCAGGCGGCCGGGCCTGGCGGCATCGACCTGCTGGTCAACAACGCGGGCATCGGCTGGGCTGGGCCGATCGAGCAGATGACCGGGCAACAAGCCGCCCGCCTCATCGCGGTCAACCTGGCGGCGCCCGTCGAGCTGACCAGGCTGCTCGTGCCGGGCATGATCGCGCGCGGGCGTGGTCACATCGTGTTCGTCTCCTCCATCGCTGGCGCGACCGGGGTACGCGGGGAGGCGGTGTACTCGGCGGTAAAGGCGGGCCTCGGCTGTTTCGCCGAGAGCCTGGCTCACGAGCTGGCCGGCCGCGGGGTGCGGGTGTCGGTCATCGTGCTCGGCGTCATCGATACGCCGTTCTTCGAACGCCGCGGCCGTCCGTATGACCGGCGGAGGCCGACTCCGCTGCCGGCCAACAGAGTCGCGAACGCGCTGGTCAGCGCCATCGAGCGGAATCAGTACATGGTCTTCGTCCCGCGCTGGATGGGATTTCCTGCCTGGCTGCATGGCGCGGCTCCTGGCGTGTTCCGCCACCTGGCCGACAGGTTCGGCTAGCCGGCGGCGGCTTCAGCGCGGACGTCCCGATGCCGCTCTACCAGCGGCTGGTCCCGGGCATCCACCAGTTCAGCGACGCGGAGTACCTGAAGCCGATCGACCCGAAGCAGTTCGGCAAGGTCATGCTGCCGGCCGCGTGGGCCTTCAGCTCCCGCCCGCCGGTCAAGACGGGCACCGGCTTCGGCCGCGCTATCCCGGACGTCTCCGCCAACGCCGACCCGTTCACCGGCTACGAGGAGTACTTCACCGGGTTCACCGGTAACCCGCTTGAGTCTGGCTGGGGCGGCACCAGCTTCGTGGCACCGCAGCTGAACGGCTCGACCGCGGTCATCGACCAGGCAGTCGGCCATCGCGTCGGCTTCTGGAATCCGGCTATCTACCGGTGGGCAGCGCTGCCGAACTCGCCATTCCGCCCGCTGTCGACGCCGAGTGCCGGCAACACCAACCTGTTCTACACCGGCACGGCCGGGCGCATCTTCAACCCGGCCTCCGGCCTCGGCACGCCGGACCTCGCCCGGCTGGCGCGCGACTTCGCGCACTCCTAGGCAGCCGAGGCGCGGAACGCGGTGGTAAGAATCGATCATGGCCGATGCTCCAGGGAAACCCCGGACCACTGCTGACGACGCGCGCCGGTGGCTGGCGGCGATGCCGGCGAACGTACCCGGGCAACGGCGCCTGCTTGAGTCGCTGATCACCGCGGCCGACGCGGAACCGGCATTCCGCTGGCTGGAACTCGGCGGCTCGCTGGCCCGCGGTGCCGGCGACGAGCTATCGGACATCGACGCCGGGCTGGGGATTGCCGACGACCAGTGGACCGAGGGCCTGGCATCCGCCGAGGCAGCAACGCGCGCGGCCGGCCCGGTAGCCGATGCGTTCCGGCAGCGATATCCCGGCCAGGACGGACAGCCCTGCTGGCACCTGTTCACGCTGTACGAGTCTGGATTGCAACTCAGCCTGGTGGTCATGCCCGCGTCGTGGCGGGCCGGGCTGCCGCCGCAGTCAGTCGCGCTTTACGACTCCGATGGCCAGCTGACCAGGAGCTGGATCCCTGACAACGCCGAGGCCGACGCCGACGCGCTGCGAGAATGGGCCTGCCTGGGCTGGGTCGCGCTTGGTGACCTCGCCAAGTACCTCGACCGCGGCTCGGCATGGGAGGCCCGCGCGAGGCTTGAGGAGGCCCGCGGGCAGGCCTGGCAGCTGTGGGCTGCGGCCGTGTCTGCGGTCTACCCGGCGTACGGCCTCACCGCCGTCCTCGATGTGCCTGACGTCACGCTCCCGCCCGGCCTGGACGCGACCGCCGCTGGGCTTGACCCGCAGGACGTCCGGAGGGCGGCCGCCGCCGTTGCCGATCTGCTCGAACTGGCCACTGAGCGGGCACAATCCGTTCAGGACTTTAAATCTCCCGCTGGCCTGCAGGCATGGGCGCGGGCACGGCTGGCGGCCGGCGGCCACCGCTGAGCCCCGCGGCGGCCGCAACTGGCTGCGGCAGCTGTGCTGAGGTACACCGAACCGCGCCTTCATACGCCGGACATGCGCGGGATCTGGATCGCTCCGCCTCGCGGGAAATAGCCGGCAAATCAGCTCATAGTGCCATCCAGATCACTATGCTCCGCGTCTAATCGCTATGCTCCGCGGCTAGCAGACAGCGGACGAAGCGGCGGCTGGCCGATGCGTCGGCCAGTGCTGCCTACCCGCCCGTGCGACCGTGACGGGGGGCGCTCACCGACCGGGAGGGTCCATGCGCAGGCAGCTGAGCGAGGGTGGCTCACCGCTGCGGCTGACTGTCATCGGCATCGGCTATCTGGGTCTCGCTCATGCCGCCTGCATGGCTGACCTTGGCCATGAGGTCGTCGGTCTCGATACCGATGCGGAAAGGGTGGCCCGGGCGGCAGGCGGGGAGACGCCGTTCTTCGAGCCCCGCCTCGAGGTCCTGCTGCGGAAGAACCTCGACGCCGGCCGCCTGCGATTCACGACTTCGTACGCCGAGGCGGCCCAGTCTGGCGATGTCCACTTTCTCTGCGTCGGCACACCGCAGGCGGCGGACGGCTCATCGGACATGCGCCAGGTCGAGTCGGCCGTTGACGCGCTCGCCCCGCATCTGTCCAGGCCATGCCTCGTGGTGGGAAAGTCGACCGTGCCGGTCGGGACCGCCCGCAGCCTGGCGGCGCGCATCAGGGCGGCGGCACCGGCCGGCGACGAGGCCGAGGTGGCCTGGAATCCGGAATTCCTCCGGGAAGGCTTCGCCATCGAGGACAGCCTGGCACCAGATCGGCTGGTCTTCGGGGTGACGTCGGAGCGGTCGGCCGATGTGCTACGGCAGGTCTATGCCCCGCTGCTTGCTCGCGGCACGCCCGGTTTGTTCATGGACCCGGAGACGGCAGAACTGGTCAAGGTGTCGGCTAACGCGTTCCTGGCTACCAAGATCTCGTTCATCAACGCGATAGCCGAGGTGTGCGAGAAAGTCGGCGCGGATATCGTCGGCGTGGTCGATGCGCTGGCGCACGACGAGCGCATCGGCAGGCGCTTCCTTGCGCCGGGCCTGGGCTTCGGTGGCGGCTGCCTGCCGAAGGACATCCGGGCCTTCCAGTTCGCGGCCAGAGAGCTTGGCGTCGGCTCGCTGGTTAACCTGCTCGGCGAGGTAGATGCCATCAACCTGAACCGGCGGTCGCGAGTGGTCGAACTCGCCCGCGATGCGGTGGGGGGGACGCTGGCCGGCCGGCGTATCACGATTCTCGGCCTTGCGTTCAAACCGGGCAGCGACGACATACGCGACTCACCCGGCCTGCACGTCTGTGACCTGCTGACGCGCGAGGGCGCGGTGGTCACCGTGCACGACCCCGTCGCCATGGACAATGCCGCTCGCATCCGCCCTGACCTGCGGTACGCGGGATCGGTTTCAGCGGCCGCCGCGGGCGCCGACGTCATGCTGCACCTTACGGAATGGGCCGACTACCGGGCCATCGATCCGGCGGTGCTCGCGCCGGTAGTTGCCCACCGGCACATGATCGATGCGCGATGCGCCCTGGACGACAAGCTCTGGCGGTCGGCCGGCTGGTCTTTCCGCGTCCTCGGGCGGCCGTGAGAATCAGCCGCCGGCCGCGCCGGCCGATCGTGGCTGGCGACATCGGCCCCGCGAGGCGCCGCGCGTGTCTGTCAGGCCGGCGGCAGTACGGCGTCCTGGGCTGGCCGGCAGGACGCAGCCCCGCTCCTGCCGTTGACGGCGTCACCGATGCTGCCATACGGCGGATACGTATCGGTCATGCCGGTCATGGCCAGGACTCGCAGGACGGGAGTCCGAGGGCACGCGAGCCGCAGGCCGGCGGAATGCTCGAGCGCGCGCACTAGGGCCCGGACGCCCGAGCAGTCGATGAATCTCAGCCCCGCCAGGTCCAGGATGACAACGGGATTCCGGCTCGCCAGGGCAATCAGCGCTGCAGCGACCTCCGCAGCGTCCGCGACGTCAAGCTCGCCGTGCATCATCACCAGCAGGTATCCGTCATCCTCCCATGCACTCAGATCAACGTTCTGCATCGGCGGCATCCCCTGCACTCGCCCGGTATACCGGCAATTCTGGCGGTTTCCCGCACGTCAGCCTCATGCCGGGCAAGTTCAGGCCGGGCAAGTTCAGGCCGGGCAAGTTCGGGCGCCTCGGACGAAGTGGCCACGCCGATGCACTGTCGCTACGCAGCGCCGATAACGGCCTCGACGGTCGACGGCCAGGCATTGGGCGCTGGCTGCCCACCAGCAGGAGCCCGGCCAGGGCAGCCGCATAACGGGCGGTCAGGTGCCGGCAGCGCGCCGCCATCGAAGGCTGCCGTCGAGCCGGGCCTGCCCTGGCCTGCGACAGCCACGGCACCGCCCTGGTCATAGGCCAACTCCTTGCCGCATTCTGCTGGAGAAGTTGCCCGGCAAGGTCTGGACAGGGCGCGTAGCTTCACGGCCGCGACACTGGCGGGATGCACACCCGCCGGCCCGCTGAAAGCAGCCGCCGACGCTGAGTGTAGCGATCAGCGCACCTTTGCGGAAGACCTCCGTTTTGGTCGCAGCGTCGCCGGTCGTCACGTTCTGTCGCGGATGTCAGCAGGCACCGGGAATCGGTCGCTGGATGGTGTCGATTCACGGAGGGGTAGTTCGTAAACAGGTTGAGGGCCGGCGTCGAGCCGGTCGCTGAAAAGGAGAAGTCATGCGACTGACACTGACCACCTTCCTGACCCTGGACGGCGTCATGCAGAGCCCCGGCGCCCCCGAGGAGGACCCCAGGGACGGCTTCGACCTTGGCGGCTGGCTGCCGCCGCACTTTGATGGGGAAACGGGCCAGTACATGAACGAGGTCTTCGATGAGGCGGACGCGTTCCTGCTGGGCCGGAGGACCTACGAGGCGATGGCTGGCTTCTGGCCCGCTGTCACCGACCCCGGCAACCGGGTCGGCAGCCAGTTGAACTCCCTCCCCAAGCATGTCGTGACCGCCACCATGAAAGACCTCTCCTGGCCGGGTTCGATGGCTCTCAGCGGTGACGTCGCACATGAGGTTGGCGAACTCAAGCGCACGCCGGGTCGGGAACTGCAGATCCACGGCAGCGGCGCCCTGGCCCGTTCCCTCATGCGCCAGGACCTCATCGACGCCTACCGCCTGGTTGTCTTCCCCGTGGTCCTGGGCCGCGGCCAGCGGCTCTTCGCTGACGGCGTCCGGCCGGCCACGATGCGCCTGGCAGGCACCCGGACCACCGGCCGTGGCGTGGTCATGCACACCTACGAAGCCGCAGGACGGCCGACGTTCGGCTCGGTCGTGCTCGAGGATGTCGCCGGGCCCGGCGACGTCGCGTTCGAGTAACCGTGCCGCGCTCGCGTGGCGAGGGCGCGGATCGTCGAACGGCTCGCCCGTCGTCAGCAGGTCCAGATAGCGAGTGTCCGTGTCAGGGCGGCGCGGAACTCACCGGCGTCGGCGATGTGCCCGTGCCCGGGGACCAGCCTATGCAGCGCCGTCCTGCGGTTCGATGCCGTGCTGGCGGAGAAGACCATGAAGGCGCTCGACCTCGTCGCTCAGGGATGGAAGGTCCAGGTGCGCGGTTGCCCATTCCTGCTGGCGGGAGTACTTCTCAGCGATCAATTGCTTTTCCTTGTCGCGCAGCACCGCGGCAGTCTCGAAGTCCTGGCCGTCGATGGCGGATTCCTTGTCGCGGCGGACCTGCGCGATTTCCCGGTCGAGGTCACGAACGCCCGGTCCGGTACCGACGCGATGCTCAACGGCCGACAGGCGCGACTCCATCGAGTCGAAACGGCCGAGGATCTCAGACAGCAGCCTGCGCTTCCCGCGGCCAGCCTTGCCGGAGCGCCGCGCGGCGCGTGCCGTCCCCGTCTCCTCCTTGCCCTGGTAGCCGTGCAGCAGCTGGATCACCTGCTGGCGGACCCGGTTGAGGTCGGCGCCGAGCTTGACGAGCACCTGCGCGGCGACGACCTCGCCCTCGCGGATCAGCCCGAGCAGGATGTGCTCGGTACCGATGTAGTTGTGGCCGAGATGCATGGCCTCGCGCTTAGACAGCTCCAGCGCCTTCTTGGCCTGCGGCGTGAACGGTATATGCCCGGCCCGCGGGTCCTGATGGCCCCGCCCGGTGATCTCCTCGACCTGCTGGCGGACCGCCTCCAGGCTGATCCCGAGCGACTCAAGCGCCTTGGCGGCCACGCCCGCACCCTCGTGGATGAGGCCGAGCAGGATGTGCTCGGTGCCGATGTAGTCGTGGTTGAGCATCCTGGCCTCTTCCTGAGCCAGGACCACAACCCGCCGCGCCCGGTCGCTAAACCTCTCGAACATGCTCCGCGCCGCCCTTCTCAGCCTCGTGCCGGCTCTGCCCAGTAGACATCACGATACATCTCGTTCGCAGATTAGCAAGATATATCGCGAGTTCGGTGGGAGCCGCGTTCCGAAAATCTTTTGAGATCTCTCGCAGCCCGGCCGAGCCGGAGATGAGCGCCGTGCCCGCGCTGCGGTCCGCTGCGGTCCGGCCCCAGTGACCCACCAACGACAGGTTGGACCGGACGTCGCCATGCAGTCACCCGACAGGGACTAGGACACCGCGCCATGGCATGGCCAGGCACGCAACTCGCCACGAAGGCCGCGGGTCGACTTGCGCCCGGCGTGACCCGTTCATCTCTCAGCCGGTGCCCGGATGGGACACTCAGGCTCGCCTAGCTCACCGCTCGACCCGCCTGGCTGCTGGTGATCATGGTCTGGGCGTAGGATTGGATCTATCTTCTAGTATCAGATCTGATACTGTCTTCTTATGCAGCGTGGCTCGGGGCGGACACGGGACGATGACCGGGCCAGCCCGCAAGCTCCCGGACTCCAGTGTCCTGAACTGCTGCAGGTTCTCGAATCAGCGGCGAGGCTCCAGCAGATTGTCCCCGATGCTGTGCTCGTGGGCGGGTCCGCGGCGGCACTGTGGGCCAACCATCGCTCTTCCCGTGACCACGGTCATGTACTGGCTGATCTGGCTGAGCGATTCAGCACGGTCCTAGCGGCAATCGAATCGACCGACGGGTGGGTAACCAACCGGGTTACTCCCGGAAAGATCATCCTAGGTGAGCTGGGTGATATCGAATCGGGCGTGCGCCAGCTGATACGCAACGAGCCACTGGAGGTATGCGAGGTCATCCTGCCGTCAGGCCGGAAACTCCGAGTGCCGACTCCTGACGAGACCTTGCGGATCAAAGGCTATTTGATTGTCCGGCGCAATCTGGTGCGCGACTACATCGACGTTGCCGCCCTTTCCGACCGATACCGGATCCAGCACGCCGCAGAGGTGTTCAGGCATATCGACGACTTCTACTCCGACCAGCGAGGCCCTGGCTCAGAGGGCGTCGCCACCCAGCTCGCCCGGCAACTGGCCGGCCCGCGGCCAGCGGATGTCCGGACCGTCAGACAGCTTCGCGAGTACAAGGGACTCGACGCCCGCTGGACCGACTGGAAGAACGTGACCGGCATCTGCCGCGCGGTGGCAGTAGAGATGGTGTGATGACCACCAGACTCAAATTCCGCAACGTGACCGCCTCGCCGGACGACCCAGTGGAGACCTGGCCGTTCGAGGGAGTTCTTGCTGCCATAGAACGTGGCACCCTTCCCGACTGGCGAAGGCTAGCGAACGCCATACGGGCCGATCCATGGGGTCCGGTAGCGCGGCAAGTCGAGGAGGCGATCCACATCTCCCGCTCTTACGGCACCACTGAGCTCCTGGAAGGTGTTATCGGGCAGGCGCGAAAGCTGGCTGCTGACTCAGAGCGTGCAGCGGTGGCCTCCGAGATCAGGAACCTGGTTGTCCGTTCAGGCCTGTCTCAGCAGGATTTTGCTAAGCGGATAGGAACTTCACGCGCTCGCCTGTCAACATACATGTCAGCAAAGGTCATGCCGTCGGCAGCGCTGATGGTACGGATGCGCCGTGTCGTAGATCATTCCGGCCACCTGGCGCAGGCCCGGCAGGGCGAGCAGGAAGAACACCCGCTCTCGCGATGAGGCTCGCGTGCTGATGCTCATCATCGGTCAGCCGCCGCGCCCGCACCGGCTCTGCCATCGCTCCTCCCGAACTCAATCCGCCACTACAGATTGGCCGTTCTGTGCCGCTCGGCCCAGCCGAACTCGCCGCCGGCAGGGCGGTGCATAGGAGCATCGATATGTGCGGCTGGCCACGGCGCTGCGTGTCCATTAATGTGCGGGCCGCAGCAGAAGCGGATTGCCAGTGGCGGGCACCCGTGTCGGCGTCGACGTGGCGACATGGGCGGCCTGCCTGGGTGCGCGGACCGCTGCCGCGCCGGGCTGGTACGATCAGCCGTCGTCTCGCTGCGGGTCCCCGAGGGGCCCCGCTCAGCGCACTCGGATGCAGGAGAAGACTATGGCCTCCCGGCTGAATCCGTACCTCAATTTCAACGGCAACGCCCGCCAGGCGATGGAGTTCTACGCGCGCGTGTTCGGCGGCAACCTCAGCCTCAGCACGTTCGCTGAGTTCGGCGCCAAGGACTCGCCCGACGCCGACCGGATCATGCACGGGATGCTCGAGACGGATGCCGGCTACACGATCATGGGTGCCGACATCACCAGCGACATGGAACACCACCCAATGACCGGTTTCTCGGTGAGCCTCAGCGGTGATGACGCCGACACCCTCCGCGGCTACTGGGACAAGCTGTCCGCCAGCGGGACCACGACGATGCCAATGCAAAAACAGGTCTGGGGCGACGAGTTCGGCATGTGCGTCGATGAGTTCGGCGTCTCGTGGCTGGTCAACATCAGCCAGCCGCAGGCGTAGCAGCTCATCGGGGCGCGCACCCGCGCCACTCCCCTTCGCTGCCACAGCAAAGCCCAAATCCGCGCTATGCGCGGCATGAGCGGAAACACTGGAGCCGCGATACCCAGCCAGAATCCACGTGAGCGGCGGCGGTATGACGGCCGTTTCCCGAAGCACGTTTCCCGCCGGGGCGGCCCTCGTTATCGGCCTCAGTCAGTACGGCGTACCAGGACTCCCCACCGTGTCTGCCCTGCAAGCTGCCGAGAATCCTCGGTCATCACCGGCCCGGCCACTGACGACCAGGAACCGTGGCCCAGACCGCGGCCGCCCCGATCAGGAGACGACATGCTCGCAGCCGTAACAGCTGGTGCCAGTCACCCCGCGGTCGCCGCCCTGCTTGGGCTCGGGGCGACGGGGCTCGCTGGCGTTGTAGTGGCCATGGCCTGGAATGTGCACGCGCGCCAGATCCGGCTCGCCGAGCAGCTGGCCCGCCGCCAGTTCATCGTGACTGCGGAAGCGGGCGCGGCGGGCCGTGCGGCGGATGGCGGCGGCGGTGAGGTCGCCCTTGAGGAGGCCGAGGGGGTCGCCGACGCGGGGCCAGCATCGCCGGTGGTCATCGACGGGCCGGAAACTGTGGTCACCGGCGAGCAGGCTCGCTTTCGCGTGCGGCCCTCAGGCAGCCAGAAGGTGGTGTCGTGGGCGGCCGGCGGCGGCTCGGTGTCGCAGTCTCCTGACCCGGCCCATCCCGACGAGCTGCTCCTGATCGCTGACCGGCCAGGCAACCTGACGATCACCGTGCGGGTGCGCGAGGGCATGACCGAACGCCGCGGAACGAAGTCCGTCACCGCCGTGGCGGACGTGACGACCACCGCGCCGCCCTTCACGCTGCGGCTGTTCCTGCAGGGCTGGGGGCTGGTAACCGTCGCTGTACTGATCATCGGATTCGCCGGAGCCCTCGATGCCCTGGGTAACTTCGCCTCCTCCGACTTCATCGCGCTGGTCGCTCCGCTGGCCGCGCTGCTCGGCGTGGTAGCCGTCGCGCGGGGAACGAGTGACGCACCTACCCGCCCCGGCCATGGCAAGGGCACAACCACGCCTAGACCCTGAGGCCTACCGCGCGGTCCGCCGAGCCACTCATGCTCGGCAGGGCGCGCGTATGCGAGGCAGCAGCCGTCCGCAACTAACCAGCACCTTGGTCGTCCCCGCGCTGAGTGCGGCCGGGCGCAGATGGTCAGCTACGACGACTTGCGGTGCGGGCCGCGCCGAGAGGCGTGATGACACTCGAGCGCTGGTCTCCGCACGGCGGCTACCGCCAGGACAGCCGCGCCTGCCCGTAACGGCCGGGGAAAGACCTGGTGTCAGCGTCGCTGAGCTGGCCGGCCCGGTGGTTGAATGCAGTTGCCATGACCTACGAGCTGTCGGCGGTGGTCGCGGGCGCTTCGCTCATCGAGGAGATGACCGGGCGCTTCCAGCACGCGGTGCAGGTGCCCTTAGGCCAGGCGCTGGCCCTGATCCCGGCGGGCGGCCAGTGGCTGGGCGAGGTCGGCTGGTCGGCGGACGAGCGACAGTATCCGCCGTTCGAATGCCTCAGCGGCTGGCTGGCCGAGTTCCTCCGCCTGGCGTCGCTGCAGGGTCCGGTTGCGTACGTGGAGATCGACGAGCAGCAGGACCGCACCTTTGAAGCTGCGGTCGCCTGGTCCGGCGGCGAGCTGGCGCTGCCGCCGCAGGCGCTCTGGCCCGGCGAAGGACTGCCCCAGGGCGGTGGCCCGGTGGTGGAGGCGTTCCGCGTCCTCGGCGTCACCGGCGAGCCCGGCCGCAGCCTCGGGGTTCACCCGTTCAGCCACACGAAGCAGTGGCTGGAGGTCCCCGGGCTGATCGAGCGGCTGCCGGCGATGGAGCTGGTCTGGGGCAGCCCGACGAGGAATGGGCAGGTTTCGACTTCGACACGGACTACAAGATCGAACTCGGCGACCACCTGTTCCGCCTGAGGGCGGGTGCGGCACCGGATGGCTCTCGCTACACCGTCACGTTCTCGCGGCGGGTCGTCCTTGAGCTAGATCAGCTGCCCGGCGGCTGGTGCCTGCAGAAGCGCCGGCTCCGGTAGCGTCCGCCCGTCCTCCGGATTCTGTCAACCTGAATGAGGCACCATTAGGTGGGCAGCGAGAACCAGCACGACCTTGCCACCTTTGCCGCATACCCGCAGGACCCGGTGGCCGGGCTCTTCGCCGAGGTCGCCGATGTCCGCGCCGATGGCCTCGAAGATCCGCAGGCCCAGTAGCCCGAGCATGGCGACCAAGGCGAACAGCTGCTGGGAGGGTGTAAGCAGGATGTGATCGCTGCAGTCCCGGCTGGCGGCGTTCGCGACTGCTACGGAGGTTTCAGATGAGCGATAACGACTTCCCAGATCCCGAGAGCGGTTTCGTGGTCACCCACTTCCTGGTGGTTTCCGATCAGGAGAGGTCTCGTGCTTTCTACCAGTCGGTGTTCGGGGCGAGGGTGCTGGTGGAACGCGACCCGGTCATCTTGAAGATCGCCAACAGCTGGCTCATCCTTAACGTGGGCGGCGGCCCGACCGATGACAAGCCCACGGTGACGCTCGCACCACCGGCTGACCCGGCCCGGGCCAGCGCGTTTCTCAACATCAGGGTCGCGGACATCGCCGCGGCCTACGCCGAGTGGTCGGCGAGAGGCGCCGAGTTCCTGACCGAGCCTAAGGACCACGGGCGCGAGATCCGCGCCTACATCCGCGACCCCGATGGCCACTTGATCGAGGTCGGCCAGACGACGGCAAGGCCAGGCCCGGGCTAGAGCGGCAGTTCTGGCCGCCGACTGATCACCGGGCAACCCGACGTCGCGAAACACGGCCGCAGATCAAGCCCACCCCTCGCGTCAGCGAGGCTCACGCTTCCGCTGCCCGGGCTTATGAGACCGGCGCCGTGGATAACCTCGTCGCCCTGCTCGCCGACGACGTCTGGCAGACCATGCCGCCGATTCCGCTGGAGTACCAGGGCCGCGAGCTGGTGGCCCGGTTCCTCACAGCGGTCGTCTTCCGGCCGCGGCCGCCCCGGCTCCCCCGGCTCCCGAGGCTGCCGGGTGAGCCTGGCTGATCAGTGGTGACCCGCCCCGACGGCCCGGCGCGCGCCGGCCAGGCCGCTCAAAGGCAGAGGCCGGCGGAGCCGCCTATGCGCTGGCTCGAGGAGCTTGCGAAGGACCACGGAGCGCTCAGTTGCGGCCTGCCATCTTCGAGCACATCTGAGGTTCATAACCCACCGCGCTCACCCGGATGCTGTTATCGCCCGCAGACGGCGCGCAGGTGTGGTGCATCCTGGCGCTGCCAGTATGGTTCGGCCCTGGTGTGCCGGGAACGTGCTGCTCACGAGCGCCGGGGATCGGCCGTACTGGCCAGGCCACTTCCGGCGCCCTGGGCATGGGTCGCCGGGTACGGCCTGCGCATGGAAGATGTGGACGGAGGGATTGATGGCGGAACCAGGTGCGGGCGCGGCTCGGGCAGGCGCGCCATGGCTGGCTGGGGCCGCCTACCTCGACGGGAGGTACTGCCCGATCGAGGAAGCGAAGATCTCAGTGCTCGACCTGGGTGTAACCCGCTCGGACTGCACCTACGACGTGGTTCATGTCTGGCGCGGGCGTTTCTACCGGCTGGACGCCCACCTCGACCGGTTCAGCGCCAGCCTGGCCCGGCTACGGCTTGACCCTGGTCACGACCGCGGCGAAATTGAGGGCATCCTGCACGGGTGCGTCCGCCGCACGGGCCTGCGCGAGGCGTATGTGTCGATGACCTGCACCCGGGGCCGCACCGTGGCCGGCAGCCGCGACCTGCGGACCGCCCGGAGCACCTTCTACTGCTTCGCCGTGCCTTTCGTGTGGATCAGCAGACCGGACCAGCAGGCCACGGGCGCGAGCATGTGGATCAGCCAGGTGACTCGTATCCCGCCGGAGAGCGTTGATCCTTCGGTCAAGAACTATCACTGGCTCGACATGGACATGGCCCAGCTGGACGCCTACGACCACCATGCCCAGCTCGTCGTGCTTCGTGACCTGTCCGGCACGATTACAGAGGGACCGGGCTTCAACGTGTTCGCTTATGTCGACGGGCGGTGGCTAACCCCGGCCAGCGGCACGCTCAAGGGCATCACCCGCCGCTCCATGATCGAGCTGGCCGATGAGGCTGGCTACCCCGTTGAGGAGGGACGGCTGAGCGCCAGTGATCTGCGCCGGGCAGCCGAGGTGCTGGTCACGTCGACTGCCGGAGGGATCATGGCGGTGACCGTCATCGATGGCAAGCCAGTCGGCGCGGGCGTGCCAGGGCCGCTGACAACACAGCTGAAGGACAGGTACTGGGGCCGCCATGAGGATCCGCTGTACTCCACCCCGGTCCGCTACGAGGAACAACCCTGAACGCCGGGCTGCAGCACGGCTGACGCGCACTCCACCCGCCGCATTCGACGCTGACAGCGCCGACGGGCCCGGCACTGCCCCGCGTCGGCTCGATGGCCGGTGACCCAGCTCAATGTTCGCATCATCTGACCGCATGTGCGGGCGCTGGCTCGGCTGGGAGCCGGCGGCGGGGTGCGGCGTTAGACGATGTAGCTGAGGTCTTTGGCGGTCAGGGAGGCGGGGAGCAGCCGGAGCCATGTCGTTCCTGTCCTGGCAGGATCGTCGTGCAGGTAGCGGCGGAAGCGGCCATCCCATTTCGACTCATCCGCGCCCAGGTAGCGGGTCAGCTTGCGGCGGCCCCGGGGCACGTCGAAGGGCAGGATCTCGGCTGTCCCGTGCGCGATCACCTGGCGGACGAGCCCGGTAGCCAGATCGCACACGTCGACCACGAGGGCGATGGCCGGGTCGGCATGGACCCTGGCAAGGAGCCTGGCCCACGGTCCGGTCAGGATCCAGAACGCGCCGTCTTCCCACAAGAACCAGGTCGGCCGCACGGTCGGGCCACTGGTCGCAACCCGCGCGGTCAGCGGCTGGGCGAGGAAGGAATCCACGTTGAAAGCGTGCGCTGCCACCAGCTGATCGTAGACGTACGGCACGGCATGGTCCGTGTCCGCGGAGCCTGCGGAGGCATCACGCTGGCATCAGCGGACTTCTAGCCGAAGCCGCTCTAGCCGAAGCCGCACCCTGCCCGGCAGAAGCGGGCGTCTCCTGGCGGCTCCACCGCCTCGGAGGTTGGAAACTCAAGCACCACAAGGTGATTCGGAAACGGCTCACCCTCAAGCGACGTGGGGGGCTGCCGCGAGAACGCGGCCGCCCGCCGCAGCGATCTGCGTCCCCGCAGTTTCCGCATACTGCTGCATGTACTGCGTCCGGTCGGTGACTTCGATATGAGCGACTACGTAGTGCGGCATTTGACCATCCTTCCTTGCCTAGTACGCGAGATACACACGCGACGATCCGTGCGTCATGCCGCCCGACGACGGGTCGAGGGTCCTTGCCCGATCCGTCGGACTGGGTCGTCGACCGTCGTGGACATCAGAACGGGACCTGGTGACGGAGCAGCCCGGCACCGGCGCCGCGGCCGGAGAGGATGCGGCAGAACTCGACGGCGTCGAGGTGGACCTGCTCGCCGTCATCTCCGTGGACAAAGGTGCCGCCGGCGGGGCCATCGAGGGTGAGTGTGAACAGTTGGCGGTGGGTTCTGGCCCATTCGGCCACAACATCGGCGACGATGCGGCCGTCGTGCTCAGGTGTGAGCACAAGGTCCTTGCCGGTGGCTCGGGTGAGGTCGACGCGGTGCATCCAGTAGTCGCGGTTCATGATGGTGCCGATGAGGTAGCCCAGCTTCCAGGTGCCCTCGATGGGTGCGCCCGGTTTGGACGGCACAGCTCGCAGCAGGCCGGGCGTGCGGCGCCGCCCACGCACCGCCTTGGGGGCGACGTCCCGCATGCGGTCGGCCATCTCGGTGGGCGACAGCGACGCGTGGTCCCGAACCTGCAGGGCGGTCATCTCGTCGATCATGGGCCCGCCGCTGCGCTTGGCTGCCTTGGTGGCGGCCCGGTACTGCCGGACGAATTCGCGGGTGCGGGCGTTGGCCTCCATGGCCCCCAGCACATGAGACAGCAGCGCCTTGACGTCCTAGCCCACGCAGTCAGTCGGGCCTGACCAGTTGGGTTCGTCAAGTTGGTCCACCACGTCTAGCAGACGGGTGGCCTCCACCTGCGCCAGAGCCATCGCCACACGGTGGTCCATCGTGGGGATCGTCCCCACCTCGGTCACTGTCATGGTCATCGCTTCCTCCTCGCTGGTCGCGTGGTCAGCACATGGTCGGCGTACATGTCCACCGTTCGTCGATAGCCGCCGCCACCGGTCCCGCCGGGGAGTCGGGGCACCGACGAACCGAAGGGCCCGGGGTTAGGCACGGGTGACGCTCGGGGGGATGTTCTGGTTCAGCGCAAAGATGTTTTCGGGGTCGAATTTGTCCTTCAGTGCCACCAGGCGCCGGAACTTGTCCTCACCGTAGGAGGCCTGTAGTCGTGCTCCTTCGTCGCCGGCGATGAAGTTGGGGGGCGCGGTTTGAACCGCCGGAGCGGACCCGATGCGCCTTCGCGAAGCCAAGTCCCGGCACCGATCAACCTGGCCGGCCGAAGGCCGGCGAGGATCGCGGCGGGCCACATCATCGATGCCCGTTCGCCGGTACGGACGTACCTCATCGCAGAACCGGACGTTCGCTACACGCAGCCGCAGTGCATAGTGCAGCCGCAGTGCATAGTTATGCGGACTCGCCGGATCGCGGACGGCGGAAGGCCGATCGGCCGACGTGCGTGGGAACCGCTGGCTGCGCACACTAAGCCGCCGTTCTGGCGCGTGGGGCCGGCCGGCCTTCGACGATACCAGCCCGCACGGAACTGGTGATCTGCGCGTGGGCTGGCAGGGCTGACTAACGCCCGGTCGCGCCAAGAACAGTGGGCGCAGCCGTAGATCGGCCAATGCGGCACCGTCTGCTACTCACGTTGGCGGACGCTGGCAAGCTGCGTCTAGGGCAGCACGAGCCGCACGATGACCTCGCCGTTCCCGTCGAACTCGCCCGTCGGCACGAACCCGAGCTGCTGGTAAAACCCGGCCGGCCCGCCGTCCTGCGGTACGTAGCTGGTCAGCAGCTCCGTCGCACCCTCGGCCCGCACGAGCTCCGCGACCTGCCGAACGACCTCCAAGCCGTAACCGCGGCCCTGATGCCGCTCGTCGATAAGCAGCTTCCACAAGAACCACGGCCCGATGATCTCCGGCGGCTGCGGCTCCACGTTCCAGCTCACCATCACGAACCCGACCGGCTGGCCGCCCGCGCAGACCGCCCGGTACCACGGCTTGGCGTGCGGGTACTCAGCGGCCTCTGCCAGCGCGCTCCGCACCGACCCGACGAACCGCTCCTGCCCGGGTGCGACGCGCAGCGCAAGGACCGCCTCACGGTTCCCATCGGTGATCTCGCCGAGCGTCACGACCACGGCGGTCAGCCTACCTGCCCGGTACCGGCACCGGCGGCGTCCTGGAGGCTGGTAGCCGCGTGCATAGCGGATCTGGAGCGCGCGCCCGAACGCAAGTAGCAGAGCCACTGCGCCGCCTGCGAAGAAGAGATCCGCAACACCGACATCAGGGCACGGCCAGGACCAGGCCTGCTACCCCCAGTCCCCCAGACGACCCGTCCGCAGGCAGCGACGTGAGCATCCCAGGACCGAGTCTGGTTTTTTGCGGCGATGTCCGCCGGTCTGGCGGCCCGATCGGCGGTGCGGTTCCAGCGTATGAGTAGTGCCCAGAGAAGGGCGGCCTCGGAAGGATAGGCCGGCCTGGGGAATCCAGCTCGGCCATGCCGACGTTATCCGGCTGATTTTCCGCCACCACCTACCACCGCCGCGCTCCACTGAACCAGCCACATGGCCACGGGAGCCATGACCTCATTCGGAGAGCTGGCAGTCCGCCGTCAGCACAGCTCGTGACAGCCCCTGCATCGCAGTTCATACCTTCGGCGAGGACCTCGACAGCGCCAAGCCCGCGTGATGAACGCCGCTTGTTGACTTGGCTAGGCCGGGCCGATAATGCGCCAAAGGTCAGTTGTCACTGTCGCCCGGCGGGAGGGTCCGATGGCTCACCTTAGTTCACTGCTGGAACGCGCTGCAGCCGACCACCCCGGCCGGCCTGCTATCAGACTCGACGACCTCGTGCTGACCTACTTGCAGCTACGCGAGGCCGCCGGCCAAGTGACGTCCCTGCTGATATCCGCCGGAATAGCGCCGGGGGACAGGGTCGGGCTCATGCTGCCCAACATCCCGGCGTTCCCGATCGCGTTCTACGGAGCGCTGGGTGCCGGGGCGGTCGTGGTGCCGATGAACCCGCTGCTGAAGAGCCGCGAAGTCGCCTACTACCTCGGCGACTCCGGCGCTAAGGCGATGTTCGCCTGGCACGGCGCGGCGGGGGAGGCCGCCAAGGGCGCCGCCGGCGCCGGCGCGCAGGTGATCGGCGTAGACGACGCGGACCTCAGCGCCGTGCTCGCGGGCGTGCCGCTCGAGCCAGCCAGCGCACCAGCCGCTGAGGACGACACCGCCGTGATCCTCTACACCTCCGGGACCACCGGGCGGCCGAAGGGCGCCCAGCTCACCCACGCCGGCCTGGTCCGCAATGCCAGACTCACTGCCGAGACGCTGCTGAACAACAGTCCCGACGACGTCATGATGGGCTGCCTGCCGCTGTTCCATTGCTTCGGCCTGACCTGCGGCCTGAACGCGACCGTCATGGCAGCAGGAACGCTGACCCTGCTGCCCAGGTTCGAGGCGGGCAAGGCCCTGGAGATCATCGAGCGCGACACGGTCACGATCTTCGAGGGGGTGCCGACCATGTACGCCGGGATGCTCCATCACCCGCGAGCCGATGTGGTCCGGGCCGCCTCCCTGCGCCTGTGCGTCTCCGGCGGCGCGGCCCTGCCGGTGGAGATCCTGCGCGGGTTCGAGGAGAGATTCGGCTGCATGATCCTCGAGGGCTACGGGTTGTCGGAGACCTCACCGGTGGCCTCGTTCAACCACCCGGACAAGCCCCGCAAGCCCGGCTCGGTCGGCACGCCGGTCGAGGGAGTGCAGATGCGGCTGGTCGGCGCCGACGGCGCGACGGTCCCGCCCAGCGAGATCGGCGAGATCGCGATCCGGGGCCACAACGTCATGAAGGGCTACTGGGGAAAGCCCGAAGCCACCGCGGAGGCGATCCCGGACGGCTGGTTCCGCACCGGCGACCTCGGCCGCGTCGACGAGGACGGCTACTACTACATCGTCGACCGCAAGAAGGAAATGATCATCCGAGGCGGTTACAACGTGTACCCGCGGGAGATCGAGGACGTCCTGTACGAGCATCCGGCGGTAGCGGAGGCAGCGGTGATCGGCCTCCCGCACCCCGATCTGGGCGAGGAGGTGGCCGCGGCGGTCACGCTCAAGCCGGGAGCCACCGCCACCGCCGACGAGCTGCGGAACTTCGCCAGGGACCGGGTCGCGGCCTACAAGTATCCGCGGCACGTCTGGCTGGTGCCTGAGCTGCCCAAAGGCCCGACAGGAAAGATCCTGCGCCGCGACGTGCACCCGCCCGAGGACCTGCGATGACCGCCGCCACCGCGCCTGCCGGAAACGACCAGCAGGCGCCGGAGGCCGCGGGCGACGCCGCCGGGGCGCTCGACCTGCTCCTGGCCGATGCCGCGCTCGGTGTGCTGCGCCGGTTCCGGCCAGACAGCTCAGCTCTCCGCCTGGCCGTCGCCCTGGCGAGGCGGCCCCAGCTGGTCGGCCGCCAGGCCGCGACGCTCGGCTCCGAGCTCGGCAGGATCGCGGCCAGCCGGTCGCAGATCATGCCCGGCCGCCGGGACCGCCGGTTCGCCGACCCGGCCTGGAGCCATAACCCGCTGCTCAGGCGGACCGTCCAGGTCTACCTGGCCGCCGCCCGGGCCGCCGAGGACCTGCTGGCAAGCGCGGACCTGGACTGGCGGGACGACGAGCGGCTGCGGTTCGTCTTGCTGAACCTGATCGCCGCCGTGGCGCCGAGCAACAACCCGCTGCTGAGCCCGCTGGGATGGAAAGCGCTCATCGACACCGGCGGCCTCAGCGCCGTGCGCGGCATCCGCGCGCTGGCCAAGGATCTGGCCACCGCGCCTCGCGTGCCCGCGATGGTGGACCCGGCCGCGTTCGAGGTCGGCAAAGATCTGGCGGTAACAAAGGGCTCCGTGGTGCTCCGCACCGAAATGCTCGAGCTGATCCAGTACCAGCCGACCACCGAGCGGGTCTACCGCTACCCGCTGCTGATCGTGCCGCCGATGATCAACAAGTACTACATCACCGATCTCGCACCGGGGCGCAGCATGGCGGAGTACCTGATCGGACAGGGCCTCCAGGTGTTCACCATCAGCTGGCGCAACCCAGACAGCCGCCACCGCGACTGGGACACCGACAGCTACGGCGGCGCGATCGTCGAGGCGCTGGCGGCTACCAGAGAAGTCAGCCGGGCAGCCAAGGCCAGCATCTGCGCGCTGTGCTCGGGCGGCATCGTCTCCTCGATGGTGGCCGCGCACCTGAGCGCGACCGGGCAGCTGGACCAGATCGCCAGCCTGTGCCTCGGCGTGACGGTGCTGGACCAGGCACCGGCCGGCACCGCCGGCGCGGTCATAGACGAGCGGACAGCCGCCGCGGCGATAGCCGCCTCGCGGGCCCGCGGCTACCTGGACGGGCGGGCCCTGGCCGAAGTGTTCGCCTGGCTGCGGCCAGACGACCTGATCTGGAACTACTGGGTCAACAACTACCTGCAGGGCATGACGCCGCCGCCGTTCGACATCCTGTACTGGAACGCCGACACGACCAGGCTGCCCGCGGCGCTGCACAGGGACTTCATCGGCCTCGCGCTCGCCAACGCGCTGACGGTACCCGACTCGGCGACGATGCTCGGCTCGCCTGTGGACCTGTCGAAGGTGGAAGTGGACTCCTACGTGACCGCGGGCATCGCCGACCACTTGTGCCCCTGGCAGTCGTGCTACCGCAGCACTCAGCTGCTCGGCGGCGCGGTCAGGTTCGTGCTTTCCACCAGCGGGCACATCGCCTCCATGGTCAATCCGCCGACCAACCCGAAGGCGAGCTTCCAGACCGCGGCCGGCTACCCGGCCGACCCGCGCGAGTGGCTGGCGGCGGCCGCCACGGTCAGCGGCAGCTGGTGGCCCGACTATGCCTCCTGGCTGGCGGCGCGCAGCGGCGGCGACAAGAAGAGCCCGGCCAGGGCCGGGCGGAAGGGCTACCCCGTGCTGTGCGCGGCACCCGGCACCTATGTTCTCGACCGTTAACGTGCGTAGCCTGGCCGTCGACGGCCAGCAGCTGCGGATCGCGGTGCGACCTGCCCGCCGGCGGGCCCGGCCCGCCCGGACGCCGCTGCTGCTCATCAACGGTATCGGCGCGAGCCTGGAGCTGCTTGAGCCGTTCGTGGACGAGCTGGACCGGGCGCTGGAGGTCATCAGGTTCGACGTGCCAGGCGTCGGCGGGTCGCCGCTGCCGACCGTACCCTACCGGTTCACCGGACTGTGCCGGCTGATCGCCCGAATGCTGACCACCGTCGGCTATGACCGCGTCGACGTGCTCGGCATCTCCTGGGGCGGCGGGGTCGCGCAGCACTTCGCGGCCTTCCAGAGGTCGCGCTGCCGCCGGCTGGTGCTTGTCAGCACGGCGACAGGTGCGCTCATGGTGCCGGCCCGGCCGGCCGTGCTGGCCCGGATGGTCACCCCCAGGCGGTACACCGACCGCGGCTATCTTCAGCGCGTCGCGCCGGACTTGTACGGCGGCAGCGCGCGGGCCGACCCCGGCCGGATCACGGCGGCGATGAACGCGCACAACAGGGTCGGCTCCGCGCGCGGTTACCTGTATCAGCTCGGCGCCGGGGCCGGCTGGACGAGCGTCCCGTTCCTGCCCTTCATACGGCAGCCAACCTTGATCGTGTCCGGTGACGATGACCCCATCATCCCGCTCGCCAACGCCCGGCTGATGCACAGGCTGATACCGGCCTCTCGGCTGCACGTGTTCCACGGCGGCCACCTTGGCCTGGTGACCGAGGCAAAGCAGCTGGCACCGGTCATCAGCAGCTTCCTGGCCGAGCCGTGAAAGGAGATCTGGCATGGACCCAGTCCTGGACGCCGACTTCTACTCCCTGGAGCAGCTGCTCGACGAAGGCGGGCGGCAGCTGATCCTGCGCGTCAGGCAGTTCATGGAGAAGTCGGTCGCGCCGGTCATCAACCACTACTGGGTCAGGGAGGAGTTCCCGCACGACCTGGTCGGCGGACTGGCGGGCCTCGGCATAGCCGGGCTGGCCTGCCAGGGGTACGGCTGCGCCGGCGGCAGCAGCCTGCTCGATGGCATGATCGCCATGGAGCTGGGCAGGGTGGACTCCTCCATCGCCACGTTCATGGGCGTGCACGGCGGCCTGGCGATGGGCTCCATCTACCTGTGCGGGTCGGATGAGCAGAAGCAGCGCTGGCTGCCCGCCATGGCCAGGATGGAGAAGATCGGCGCGTTCGCGCTGACCGAGCCGGACGTCGGCTCGGGCGCGGCCGGCGGGCTCACGACCACGGCCAGCCGGGACGGGGACGAGTGGGTTCTCAACGGGCAGAAGAAGTGGATCGGCAACGCGACCTTCGCCGACCATGTCATCGTGTGGGCCCGCGATACCGGCGACAACCAGGTCAAGGGCTTCGTCGTGGACTCGGGAACCGACGGCTTCTCCGCCACCAAGATGCGGGACAAGATCGCGCTGCGGGTGGTGCAGAACGCGCAGATCACGCTGGACAACGTGCGCGTCCCTGAGCAGGACCGGCTGCAGCAGGCGAACTCGTTCCGCGACACCGCCGCGGTGCTCCGCGTCACCAGGGCGGGAGTGGCCTGGATGGCGACCGGATGTGCCCGCGGCGCTTACGAGCACGCCCTCGCCTACGCCCGCGAGCGGCAGCAGTTCGGCAAACCCATCGCGGCGTTCCAGCTAGTTCAGGATCTGCTGGTCCGGATGCTCGCCAACGTCACGGCGTCAGCGTGCCTGTGCGCCCGGCTGTCCCAGCTGCAGGATGCCGGGCAGGCGAAGGATCACCACTCGGCGCTGGCCAAGGCGTTCTGCACGGTGCGGATGCGCGAGACCGTCGGTTATGCCCGCGAGCTGCTTGGCGGGAACGGGATCCTGCTGGAGAACCAGGTCGGCAGGTTCGTGGCCGACGCGGAGGCCATCTACTCCTACGAGGGCACCCGCGAGATCAACACGCTGATCGTCGGCCGCGCTATCACCGGCACCGGAGCCTTCGTCTGACCGGCCGAACCGCTAGCCGAGCGACTTGCCCCGCAGCTCCTCGGGGGCATAACCCTGTCCGTCACGCAGTGTCAGCACACCAGTGGTGTCCTAAGCCCTCGGCGGGTGGCGACATAACGATGCTGAATCGAAAATCGGTCGGTCAGTGGGCAGGCGGCAGCACCCGGCGGAGCGCTAGCGGAGCTGGGTTCTTTCGGCGGGACGTGGTCGTGGCGGCGAGGGCGGGCAGCATCCCGTTGAAGTGCGCTTCCAGCGGCGCGGAGTTTCGGCAGATGCAGGTGGCCATCGACGCAGCGGAACTGGTGATCGGCTTCGAGCATCCCGGCGGCGCACCGGCGCAGTGCCATCTGCCCGCCAGGCCAGCGCTTGACGTTTCTGGTGTGCTCTCTGCAAATCTCGATCATCGACTCGACGGGATTGGTCGAGCGGAGCGTCCTGGCCAGGGTAGGCGGCACGCCCAGGCCCAGGATGGTGCTTGACCCCGCGGTGTCGATAGCGAGCGCGACGACGCAGGTTGTACCGCCACGCAGACAAGCTCGGTGCGCTGAATGTCATGTATTACTCGCAGGGAGACGAGCACGGCTGGCATTTCGACGGAGCGGACTTTGTCGTCACGCTGATGCTGCAAGCGCCGCTGGCCGGTGGCCAGTTCGAGTACGTGCCGATGCTGCGCAGCGCCGATGACGAGAACCAGGAGGGAGTGCGCCGCCCGCTCCAGGCGACCGCTCCGGACTTCGCGCGATGAGCGGCGCCGCCGGCACGCTCGCCCTGTTCCGCGGGCACCTCAGCCCGCACCACGTCACCGCCGTCACCGGTGCCAGACCCCGCATCAACGCCGTGCTCTCCTACGCGCCTGCCCCCGGCGCACGGCTGAGCGACTCCACAAAGCAGCTCTTCTACGGACGGACCAGCTGATCATGTCCGGCAAGCCCCCGGCCCACCGGCGCGCCGCTCTGACGGCCAAGCCCACGATCCCCCTTGCCGGGCCAGATCGCCGCGACGAATGACGTCACGGGTGCCTGCTGTCATGACGCGTATCTCCTGCCTGCTATTCACCGGGACAACGGCTCATGCGGACCGTGCCCGTGGCGCAGGCCTACCCAGCCAGACGAGGCAAGTTGGGCGCCCAAGAGCCCGCCGGCGACCAATTTGTGATATCACGGCTACCCACAACGAGCGGACCTGTGACCGGCCAGGTACCGCACTCACATGCCGGCTTGAGCGCCCGGCCTCAATCGCTCACGGCAGCGTATATCCCGTCAGGCACTAGTGAGATATCCTGCAGAGGGAGGTGGAGATGGCCAAGACGCTCATCGACGTCGACGAGGAGTACCTCGCCGCTGCCCAGCAGGCGCTGCACACCGAGACCAAGAAGGACACCGTCAATGCTGCCCTGCGCGCGGTTGCCGCGCTGGCAGCCCGGCGCAGGGATCTGCAGCGTCTGGTCTCTGGCCTGCCCGATCTTGAGGACGAGCAGGTGATGCGCTCCGCATGGCAGCGGTAGCCAGCCACCTGGCGGACACCAGCGCGCTGGCGCGCCTGCGGCACGAGCCGGTGGCCATGGTGCTGGGCCCGCTGATCGAGGCCGGACTAGTAGCCACCTGCGGCGTCATCGAGTTCGAGCTCGGATGGGCCGCCAGGACCAGTGCAGAGTTCGATGAACTGCGCGCCGACCGCGACACCGGCTACGAATGGCTCGCCACCCACGATGAAGACTGGCGCCGCGCGCTCGATGTCCAGGCCGCGCTCTGGCGCGACGGGCAGATCCGGGCAGTCGGATTCCCCGACCTGCTCATCGCCGCCGTAGCCGAGCGAGAACAAGTCACCGTGCTGCACTATGACAGCGACTACGACCTGATCTCAAAGATCACCGGACAGGCAGCGCGATGGGTCGTCCCCCGCGGGACCGTCCCGTAGCCACTCCACACGAGCCGCATGCGCCCGGCGCACATGCGTTCTGGCATATCGGCTGGCCAGGGACCGTCCGGTCCCGACGGGACTCTGGCGCCGGTTTGGGCCGGATCTCGCCTTCCTTCGTAGCGTCGGAAGTGACCTGAGCCAGGGCGGCAGCGTCTGACCTTTGGCTCCCACATGACTCCCTGCTATAGAAGTTATATTCGAAATTCGTATTCTGAGCTGCGCCCCGAGTAGGACTCGAACCTGCGGCCTACTGCTTAGGAGCTATCCGGGGCCCGACGCTGTAGCTGCCAGCGAAAACGCAGGCGGGCGCCGGTTGCTGTAGGCCAAGTTATCTGGTCATCAAATCTCAGCCGCGGCGCGCCGCCGACGCGGCGTGGACTCCCGTTGCCCGGCACCTCGCTCAGGCCATGCCGCCCCGCACACACCACGCCGCGAAGCGCGCGCCGGGCCGCGCCGCCAAGCTCGAAGCCGACGCCGCCGCAACGATCAGATCATCCAGGACACCGGGCACGCCGCCGAGTCGATCCTGCACCCGTTCACCCGGGGAAACGCGCGGCAGCTGGAGAAGGTGAGCCGGGTGCTGCCGAGCAGGCTGGCCGCGGCCGCGGCCGCGCCGACTTCGGCGCTCGGCATCTTCTTGGTCCACCAGTGGGCGCAGCGGCGGTAGACGGTGGGCTCGCGATCCGCCAGGAACGCCACCAGCGCACTGGCTTCCGCTGCGAGCCCCTTCCACGCCTCGTCGTCCAGCAGGTGGAAAGCGGTCGCTTCGATGCCTCCCTCGACCAGGCGCCACACACCGGCGACGTAGCCGTCGACGAGCAGTGCCGGCAGGACGTCGCCGTTGCGCCGGATGATCAGCGGGCGGTAGTCCGGCGGAACGCCGCGGCTGCGATCGGAGTAGGCAAGCAGGATGCTGTCGCACATGGGCAACAGCCGTGGCGGGGCGACGGTGTCCTCGGCCGGAAGCGGCGCCCCGGGCACGTCGAACAGCGTTGCCCCGTCCGGGCCTTCCAGTTCTTCGACCTTGCCCGCCAGGGCCTGCAGCGCCTGCAGCACCACCGGCCGCCTGAGCATGGTGAACTGCGCGAAGTCCTGCACTGAGGCGGGGCCGAACGCCTGCAGATAACGCAGAACCAGCCACTGCGCGGACTCGTCCGCAGACTCCGGACCCAGCTTGGTTCGAGCGGCGACGAACGACGACGGTGCATCGAACGACCACGGTCCACCGGTCGGCGCGTGGTGTAAGGCGCGAACGTCCGCAGCGCCCACCACACGCCCGCTTGCCTTCACCAAGCCGGGCCTTGAGCAGATCCTCGACCTCGGCGCCGGTGCGCGGGCGCGCCACGAACTTCGCGAGATGGGGAAGGAAGGCATCGGCGTCGGCGATGGACAGCCCGCTCGATGTGAAGCGGGGATCGCCCAACCGCGAGGCACGTAGGCTGCGCAGCATCGCGTTGTGAAACTCCGGCCAGTACTCGGCGTGCACGGCGTGCAACGTGAGGCGCATCAGCGACGCCTTGACCACCGCGCGGTCGGTGATGCAGCGTGGAGGTCGGCTGGATCGAAGCCGGCGAGTCGGTTCCACAGAGCGAGATACGGCGACGCGGCGTCCTGCGCCTGCAGAGCGACGATGCGGCGGACGGCATCGACCACGTCCACCGATTCGCGATGCAGCAGCATCTGCCGGTCGAGCGTGGTCCTGTTGAGCTGCCGGGGAATTATGCCCAGACCAGCCCTGACGGGTCATCCGCTCAACATGCAGAATCGGGCGGCGCCGCGGGGTAGTTCAGTCCTACTGCCGGCCATTGAAGGTAGGTCGCTGGGTCGCAGTATAGAGCACCGCTGGGCTCTGGCTACTGCCGCTGCAGATCCCGAAAAGTTATCTGGTCATCGAAAGTTGCTGATCCCGGAACGCTGCCACGCGACGGCTCTTGTCCGGCTGCCTAGGATCAGGCAAGGCCCACCGCCGACCGCCCCTGATGGTGACAAAGTAGCAGCTCAGACCCGCTAGGCGCCCCGAGCAGGACTCGAACCTGCGGCCTACTGCTTAGGAGGCACAACCGGGTCGTGGCGTGATGGTGCTGAGGGTGGCTGCACGTGTCCTTCACCTGCGGCTATGATCGCCAGAGAGAGCTGGGCGTCGCCTCATGCCTGCCCTCGTTGGCTCCCCGGTTGGCTCTCCGGATCTTGTTAGCGCCGTTAACATTCACGCCCGGTTGCCGACACGGACATTAGCGCGGCGGGTCGGTGGCCGTCGTCCGGTCGACCCCTGTCCGCCTGAGCGCGGCCGCGCAACTGGCGGGTGCGTCTTGCCGGAGCCAACGGAGACTCACATCTTGATGCGCTTGTTCCCCGGGTCATACATCGGGCGCAGCGACGTGACGGCCGGGTAGACGGAGGTCCCGATCTGGACCGTCCATTCGCCGGAATCCAGATAGGCCTGGTCGATGGGCTCATCAGCGTCGATCATCGCCAGCCCTACCGCGCCGCCGAGGGTGAACCCGTACGACGCAGACCGGATGTACCCGGCGGGCTTGCCGTTCCGGCGGACCACTTCAGCGTGGAACAGCAGCGGTTCGGGATCTGTCACCAGCACCTGTACCAGCCGCCGGGTGAGCGTCCCGCGCGCCTTCTGGGCGAGCACGGCCTCGCGGCCGATGAAGCCGCCCGGCTTGTCCAGCGCGACCGCGAAGCCGAGTCCGGCCTCCAGCACGGTATCGGTGTTGTCGATGTCGTGGCCGTAGTCGCGGTAGCCCTTCTCCATGCGCAGGCTGCCCAGTGCCTTGAGCCCGGCGTGCCGCAGCTCCACCGCGCGGCCGGCCTCGACCAGCCGGTCGTAGACGTGCACGGCTTGCCCGGCCGGAATGTACAGCTCGTAGCCGAGCTCGCCCAGGTAGGTCATCCGGATGCACAGCACCCGCGCGAATCCGATGTCGATCTCGGCGGCCGCGCGGTACGGGAATGCCTCGTCGGACACATCCGCAGCGGTGACCGATGCCAGCGGTTCCCGCGATCGCGGGCCCTGGATGTTGATCTGCGCGTAGCCCGACGTCACGTCCGTGACGAAGGCGTGCGCATCGCCGAGATGGCGACACATCCAGGTTTCCACGTGACGGTGTGCGGTGTCGGAGGCGACCACCCAGAACCGGTCGTCGCTGAGCTTGGTCACCGTTAGGTCGGCTTCCAGCGTGCCGCCCGGGTTGAGCCACTGGGTATAGGTGATCCGGCCGGGCTCGCCGTCGACATGGTTGGCGGAAATCCGCTCCAGCACGCGCCCGGCGTCGCGGCCCTGCACGTCGAACTTGGCCATGAAGGCCATGTCCATCAAGATCACGCCGTTGCGCGCGGCGTGATGCTCGGCTTCCCAGTAGCCGAACCAGTCCTGCCGCCCCCAGGACAGCTGGCCGGCCTTCGGCTCGGCGCCCTCGGGGGCGTACCAGTCGGCGCCCTCCCAGCCGCTGACGTCCTTGAAGTACGCCCGCTGTTCCTCCAGCCGGTGGTGGATCGGCGACACCTTCGCGCCGCGCGCGGTCCGCATTGACCGGCCCGGGTAGTGGGTCTCGTACACCAGGCCCAGCGACTCCACCGTGCGAGTCGCCCGGTACTCGGGATTGGCCTGGTAGCGGTGCAGCCGGTCGATGTTCATGGCCGTCACGTCGATGTCCGGCCGGCCGTCGGCGATCCAGTGCGCGATCACCCGGCCGATTCCCCCGCCGGTCAAGATCCCGATCGAGTTCAGCCCGGCGGCCACGAAGTAGTTCTGCAGCTCCGGTGCCTCGCCGACAATCGGCTGCAGGTCCGGCGTGAAGCTTTCCGGGCCGCAGAAGAACTTCTTGATGCCGGCCTGCGCCGACACCGGGACCCGGGACATAGTGCGCTCCAGGTAGGGCGCCATCCGGTCCCAGTCCGGGGGCAGCTCGCCGAAGGAGAAGTCCGCAGGGACGCCCTTGACCTTCCACGGCGCGCAGACCGGCTCGAACAGGCCGAGCATCAGCCCGCCCCCCTCCTCCCGGTAATAGCCGTAGCTTGCGGGGTCCTCCAGCACCGGCCAGCCGGCGTCCACCCCCACGATCGGCTCGGTCAGCAGGTAGTAATGCTCGGCGGCTTGCAGCGGGATGTTCACCCCGGCAAGCTCGCCAAGCTGCCGGGCCCACATCCCGGCGCAATTGACCACGTACTCGGCCTCGACGTCACCCCGCGGCGTGCGCACGCCGGTCACCACGCCGCGGCGGGTCAGAAAGCCGGTCACCGGCACGCCTTCGATGATCTGCACTCCCCGCATTCGGGCGCCCCTGGCCAGCGACATCGTCACATCGACCGGGTTCACCCGGCCGTCGGCCGGGATGTAGAAGCCGGCCAGCACATCATCGACCCGCGCCAGCGGAAACAAGCCGGCGACCTCGCGCGCTGAGATCTCGTGCACCTCCACACCGCACAACCGGTTGAACGCCGCGACCCGCCGGTATTCCTCTAGCCGCCCCGGCTCAATGGCAAGCTCGATCAGCCCGACCTGCTTCAGGCCGGTCGCGAGCCCTGTCTCTGCCTCCAGCCGGGAGTACAAGTCCCGGGTATACATCCGTAGCTCGGTCGAGGTCTGTGAGGTTGAGCCGAAGGTGGCCATGAGCCCGGCCGCATGCCAGGTGGTGCCCGAGGTCAGCCGGTCGCGCTCCAGCAGGATCACATCGGGGACGCCGAGGTGCGCAAGGTGATAGGCGACCGAAGTCCCGATAATGCCGCCGCCGATGACAACGACACGGGCGCGGTCAGGGATGGCTGCGGTGCCCGGCATAGTCATGCGACACTCGTTCTGCTCGGTCGGGGTTCTCGCAGCGTCCCGCCCAGCCGGACACGCCGCCGCGGCACGAGCATAAGCCCAGACCAGGCCGATCAAGAGTGCCACCCTGACACGGCGCCGTGTGGCAATACGGCGGGTCGGCGCGGGTCTGCTGCCTGGTAGCTGACACCCACTTCTGCCTGGACCGGATGCTGCGCCAGTTAGGCATCCACAGCACGCTCGCTATTCGCCTGAACCCAGGTTGCTTGGTTCTGGGCCAATGGTGCCGTCCAGATCAGCCATTCGGGCTGCTTAGGTGGCCCACGCGCTCCTTGCTTTCTGCTCAATGCGCGAATCCCGGCGGTTCTGGCGTGCAGTTGCCAGGCGCTCTGGGTGCCTGCGAAGTGGCCGCCGCCTTTGACAGACGGCGGTGGAGAAGGACGGCCGGTAGGCGTTCGGCCCCCTACGCGTCGCTCGCGCCGGTTATGGCGGCGCTGAACTTCGGCACGTCGTCGAGGAGCTGGCGGGTGTAGTCCGCGCGTGGGTGGTCGAGCACGTCCGCGACGGTCCCGCTCTCGACGATCTGCCCGTCGTGCATGACGACGACCTGCTGGGCGATGCTGCGGATGAGCGCAATGTTGTGGGTGATGAAGACCATCGCAAGTCCGTGCTGCCGCTGAAGCCGGCGCAGCAGTTCGACGACGGCCGCCTGGACCGACACGTCGAGCGAGGACGTGACCTCGTCGCAGACCAGCAACGTGGGCGAGACCGCGAGCGTCCGGGCTATCGCCACCCGCTGACGCTCCCCACCGGATAGCTGGTCGGGGTAGCGGTTGACCACCTCGACCGACAGCGCGGCCGAGCGCAGCGCGTCCAGAATCTTCTCGTCGTTGTGGCGCCCGCGCCGTCGCCCGGCGAGGTTCTCGACCGGCTGCGCGACCAGGCCGCCCACTGTGCGGCGCGGGTTGAGCGAGGCGTACGGGTTCTGGAACACGTACTGGATGCCGCGCAGCACGTCCTTCGGGCGGCGGCGGATCCCGGGCGTTAGCGGCCGCCCGCCGTAGCGCACCTCCCCAGTCCAGCTCGTGTGCAGACCCGCAATGCAGCGCGCGAGCGTGGTCTTGCCGGAGCCGGACTCGCCCACGATAGCGACGCAGGTTTCCTGCGGCACGGCGAGATGGATTCCGAACAGGACCTGGCGTTGGCCGTAGAACGCGTCGAGCCCGGTCACCTGCAGCACGGGGGCGGCCCCGGACTCCGCGGGTTCGGCAAGATCCTGCCCCGACGCGGACGCAAGCGCCCCCTCGGTGTGTGCCTGACCAGTTTCCACCAGCACGCAGCGGGCCAGCTGCCCAGTCCGATCGGTTGGGACCAGCTCTGGCATCGCCACGGTGCACCGTTCGATGACGAGCGGGCACCGGGGCGCGAAACCGCAGCCCGGTGGGCGCTGCCCAGGGCGCGGCGGGACTCCCTCCATGCCGACCAGGCGCCCGGAACGCTCAGGCGACGGAACCGCGCGCAGCAGCCCCTGAGTGTATGGGTGCGCCGGTGCACCGAACACGTCCGCGGTTGCTCCTGTCTCGACGACCCGGCCCGAATAAACGACTGCGACCCGGTTGGAGAGCTCACCGACCACGACGACGTCGTGGCTGACGTAGACGGCGGCAACCCCGTACGAGGCACACATGCGGGCCACCGTCTCAAGCACCGTGCGTTGCGTCGTGACGTCGAGCCCCGTGGTCGGCTCGTCGAGCACGATGAGGCCCGGCCGGCAGGCGAACGCCATCGCGATCGCAACTCGCTGCTGCTGGCCGCCCGAGAGCTGATGCGGGTAGACGGAGAGAATTCCGTGCCGGGAGTCGAGGCCGACCTCGGCGAGCACCTCCTGCAGACGTGCATCCGCCTCCGCGCCCTGCCGACCGTGGGCGGTGAGGATCTCCTTGAGCTGGCCACCAACGCGCAACGACGGGTTGATTGCCGAGGACGGGTCTTGCGGGACGTACGCCATCGCCGCCCCCCGCAACTTGCGTAGCTCGGCGGGCGACAACGAGAACAGGTCGGCGCCGTCGAGGCATACCGATCCGGCGGCGATCTCCAGCCCACGGCGTGCATGGCCGACCATGGCCAGGCCCAGGGTGGTTTTGCCCGAGCCGGACTCGCCGACCACGCCGAGCACTTCGCCGGCGGCAACCCGGACCGAAACGTCCTCGATGATGGTTGCTCCCGACCCGACCGCCGCGACGGTCAGGCCCTCGACGACGAGGCGCGCAGGGGCCGTGGTTACGGTCATGCCGGAATCTCCGCCACGGACCCGGTCCCTGACGCCTCGGCAATCAGCTTCTCGGCACGCTCGATGCCGAGCGCCACGCGGGCGATCGCGTCGGTGAACGTGTTGAGCCCGACGGTGAGAACCGCGATCAGGATGGCGGGCGCGACCACCGCCCAGGGATTCGTCGTCAGGATGATCCGGTTCTCGTTGATCATATAGCCCCAGTTGGGCGCCGGCGGTTGCAGCCCGAACCCGATGAACGACAATCCGGTCATGATGACGATCGAGTAGGTCAGCCGCAGACCCGCCTCGACCATCAGCGGCGTGAGCAGGTTCGGCAGGATCTCGCCGGACATCACCCTGGACTGCCGGACCCCCGTGATCTCGACCGCCTTGACGAAGTCGCGCTCGGAGACGTCGAGCGCTGCCGCCCGGATCACGCGGGCAACCTGCGGCGCGTGCGACAACCCGACCGCGACCACCAGTAGCCACCGCGTTGGGCCGAGGATCGACACCAGCAGCAGCGCGAAGACCAGCTGCGGGAACGCGAGGATCACGTCGACCGTCCGCATAATGACCCCGTCGCGCCAGCCCCGCAGCTGCGCTGCAGCGATGCCGGCGGCGGTGCCGAGCACGATACCGATGAGCATCGCCGCCGTTGCCATCAGCAACAGCTGCCAGCCGCCGTCGAGCACGCGCGAGAGCACGTCCCGGCCGAGGATGTCGCTGCCGAGCGGGAACTTGGAGCTGGGCGGGGCTCCGGGCGTCGTGACGAACTGGAGCGGCGGATAGGCAGCGAAGAACGGCCCGGTCACTGCGAGCAGCACCACGAGAAGGACGAGTCCCGAGCCCGCCATGCCGCGCGGCGTGCGTGCCGCGCCGGTGAGGATGTGCAGCCACTCGCGCCGCCGCACCCGGGGCGCGGTCGTGGCTTCAGGGGGCGGCGCGGGCGCGGGCGCGGTCACCTGGCCACCCGCCGGCGCGGCGTGGCCATGAGCGCGGCCACGTCGGTGACGATGTTCATGGCGATGTAGAAGGTGGCGAGCACGAGCACGATGAACTGGATCTGCGGGATGTCACGGTCGGCCACCGCGCTGACCAGCCCCTGCCCGACGCCCGGGTAGTCGAAGACGAACTCGACCAGCACGATCCCGCCCGCGAGGTAGAGCAGGTTCAGCCCGATGACCTGGACAGTGGGCGCGACGGCATTGGGCAAGGCGTGGCGCAGCAGGACGCGGACCGGGGAAAGGCCGTTGAGCCGCGCCATCTCGACGTAGTCGCTCTCCAGTGCCTCGATGGTCGCGGCGCGCATCATCCGGAAGATGTACGGGACGATCACGACCACAAGAGCCGCTACCGGCAGCACGAGTTCCTTCGGGTCCTGCCAAGGCTTGACAGCTCCCGACGTGCTTTCGAGCGGAGAGACCCCAGGGAGGATGTGCAGGAGCACGGTCGAGAAGATGATGACCAGGAAGATAGCGACCACGAACTCGGGCAGCGACGTGACCGCCAGCGTGCCCACCGACAGGACGTGGTCCGCGGGCTTGTCTCGCCGGATCGCGGCGAACATCCCGAGCCCGGCGCCGAGCAGTGCGCCGATGAGGCCGGCGAGGATGACGAGCACGAGCGAGTTGAGCAAGCGAGGACCGACGAGGCCCCAGACGGGCTGGCCGTTCGCCAGGCTCGTGCCGAGCCGCCCGCGCAGCACCCCGGAGAACCAGTCCCAGTACTGGGTCACCGCGGGTTTGTTCAGCCCAAGGCGAAGCTCCATGGTACGGACCGCGCTCGCTGAGGCGTTGTGACCGAGCACCGCCGTGGCCGCGTTGCCGGGCAGTACCTGGGTTGCTGCGAAGATCAGGATCGACACTACGAGCAGCGTGACGAGGCCGAGGGCCGTGCGTGTCCAGATCAGCCGGGCGATCGGATGCGGCCGGCCCTTGGCGCCCGTGTCGGCGGGCGCCCGCGGAGCCGGCGTCGCGTCAACGGTCACGCCAGCCACATGGCCTTGAAGTTGTAGGCGCCCAGCGAGAGCCCGACTTTGGTCGGCGCCACGCCGTGCACGCTCTTCGCATAGCCGTCGATCGTCGGCGGGAAGTAGGGGATGATGTAGCCGCCGATCGAATGATCGATCGCCTGCATCTCGTGCGCGATGGCCGTCCTGGCCACTGGATCAACTGTGGCGATCGCCTGGTTGTAGAGCTTGTTGTAGGCCGGGTCGTCCCAGTGCGTCTCGTTGAACGGGGACGTCGGCAGGGTCGCCTGGGCGACCTGTGGCAGGTACTTGCTGTAGTACCAGTAGTCCTGCGCGAAGGCCCACTTGAGGTAGTTGTTCCCGTAGAACTCGGTGCTCGTGACCTGGCGCAGGTTGACCGTCACGCCCGCCGCGGCCGCCTGCTGCGCGAACACCTGGGCGACCCTGATCGTGCCCTGCGCGATGTCGGCGGTGACGAGCTGAACGGTCAGGCCTTCCTGGCCGGCGGCCTTGAGGAGTGACTTCGCCTGGGCGATGTCCTGTGTGCGCTGCGGGATCGAGTGGTCGATCTCGGGGTCGAACGGAGAGAACAGGTCGTTGCCGATTGTGCCACGGCCACCGAAAACGAGGTCGAGCATCTGCGGCCGGTTGCAGATGAGCCGGAACGCCTGGCGCACGCGGGGATCGGTGAACGGAGGCCGGTCGACCCGCATCGTGAAGGGCGTCATGCCGCCGCCGTTGGCGGTCAGGATGTTCCCGGCCGCCTGCACCTGCGGGATGCTGGTGGCCGAGAGCAGATTGACCAGGTCCGCCTGACCGCTGACGAACGCGTTGACCTGGCTGGTCTCGTCCGGATAATCGGTGATCACCAACGTGTCGACGTACGGCCCGTCGCTCGAGTCCCAGTAGTGGTCGTTGCGGACGAAGGTGCTCTGCTGGCCGGGTGTGAACGACTGGAACTTGAACGGGCCGGTGCCCACCGGGTGCTTGGGGTCGTACCCGACGGGGAGGATACCCATGTAGTAGTAGTAACCGGTCATGGCGTCGGGCAGGGTCGCGTACGGGCTGTGACACGGGATCCGGACCGTGCGCGAGTCGAGCGCCTTGAGGTTTTTCACATCGACCAACGCGAGTGACGAGGTGGCGGCGTAGTTGTTCGTGACGATCCGGGTGAGGGAGTAGATGACGTCCTCGGCGGTGAGCGGCTTGCCGTTGTGGAACGTCACCCCCGGGCGGAGCCGCACCGTCCAGACTGTCGCGTTCGCGTTTGGCGTGATCGACTCGGCCAGCGCCAGCTTGTTCTGCGCTTTGAGGTCGTAGCCGATCAGCGGGTCGTACAGGGCGATGATCCGGGCGAAGTCCACGTTGTCGACGCCCCGGTGCGCGTCGACGGTGTCGGACCCGGTCCCGCCAGTCAGGCCAGCGCGCAGCGTGCCGCCCTTCTTGGGCGTCCCCGCCGCGGCCGGGGCCGAGCTGGTGGACGATGGCGCCGATGAAGAGCCGCAGGCGGACAGCGCCGTGGCACCGCCGAGCACCGCCGCGCCCATCCCCGAGTAGCGGAGAAAGTCGCGTCGCGCGATCATGTGCGAACCCGTTGGCCCGCGATGCGGCTCCGAGACGGCCGCTCGCCGAAGGTCGTCTGCCACGTCGCACCTCCCGTCTGGACAGGCACGTCCTAGCAACCGATCCGCGGCCTCCGCGACCCGTGCGAAACGCCACTGGAACAACTGGAACAACTGCTGGCAACATCATGTCCAGCACCGGGAACCCAGTCAAGCGATACCTGCGGCATCCAAGCGGGTGCCGACGCGCTGCAGTTCCGCACGGCCTGGGACGTGCATCGGGCCGGGCGCTGCGAGGAGCACACCGGCATCCCAGCCGTTCGGCAGGCAGTGGCTCCGGCGCCTCCCGCGTGCCTCGTCCTCAGTTGCCTCGGATTCGTGCATCGCGTAGTCTTTAGCATGTTCTGCTACGCATTCCGGCGATCAAGGTGGCGAGAATGCTGACTCTGAGTGACGTTCGGGTGCGATACGGTCTCCCTTCCGACGCGGACGTGTTCGCTGCGCTTGCGGCCGGTGAGACCCTTCCGGCGCAGCTCTATGTGGCCCCTGAGGTCCACCAGCTCGAACAGGAGAAGATCTTTGCGCGGGCGTGGCAGTACGCCTGCCACGACTCGCAACTGCGGAAGCCGGGAGACGTCGTCCTCACGAAGTCAGGCGAGATCCCGGTCATGATCGTCTGCGGAAACGATGGTGACCTTCGGGGTTTCGTCAACGTCTGCCGACATCGCCTGCACCCGGTGGCAACGGCAGACGGGAATGTGCGGCTGCTGCGATGTTCCTACCACGGTTGGACGTACGAGCTTGACGGTCAGCTCAAGCACGCTCCCCGGCAGGACCGCGAGCGTGAGTTCGACTGCTCGGCCATCTCGCTCAAGCCGGTTTCGGTCGAGCGGTGGGATCAGTTCGTTTTCGTCAACGCGGATGCTGGTGCCGCTGCGCTTCGGACGCTGACCAATGACATCCGCCCACGCACGGACGAGTTGAACGCCGACCTCAAGGAGTACGAGTACCGCATCCGCTACAGCTATGAGATGGATTGCAACTGGAAAGTCTGGGCGGAGAACGCGATCGAGTGCTACCACTGCCCGACCACGCATCGCGACAGCTTCGGCAAGACGTATGACGCGCACCCGGACGCCTACCAGACCATTTCCTGGCCCGACACGATCTGGCACGAGTCGCCGATCAAGTGGATTCCCGGCGATCTGGACCCGGCCTCGCTTAAGGGCTTCCGGTTCGCGTTCCTCTGGCCGTCCTCTTTCTTCGCCGTTGACGACTTCATCGGGTTCGTCGGCAGTGTGGTTCCCTTGGGGCCGGAGCGCTGCTCGGCCTTCGTCGACATGTACGTGCGGCCCGGCGCCGACGAAGGCATCGTCGACGAGTGGCTGAAAATGTGGGACCAGGTACTGCTCGAAGACGGCGCCGCGACCGATCGGCAGCAGCTGGGCTATCGGTCCGGGCAGATCCCGGCCGGCCGCCTCATGCTGAACAGCGAGCACAACCTTCAGGCGTTCATGCGCAGGACTTACCAGGCGTTGGTCTCGTGACGCGGGCCGAACTTCGTCCCCTCATGCGCAGGAGCACCTATGGCACTCGATGACCGGGTTGCGGTGGTCACCGGCGGCGCACAGGGCATCGGTCAGGGCATCGCGTTGCGGCTCGCGGCCGCGGGCGGCCGAATCGCTGTCTTCGACCTGCAGCCCGCGACGGAGACGCTTTCTCGACTGAGTGAGCTGGGCCGGCCCGCGTGGGGGGTCGAGGTCGACTTGTCAAACGCGGCGGACGTAGCTCGCGCCTATGAGCGCCTTGACGATGAGTTCGGCAGCCCTTACGCACTCGTCAACGCGGCCGGCATCTTTGCGGACATCCCATTCCTCGATACACCCGTCGAGGTCTGGGACCGCGTGATGAGCGTCAACGCTCGCGGCGTGTTCCTTTCGTGTCAGGAGGCGGCGCGCCGAATGCGCGTCGCGGGTGAGGGGCGCATTGTCAACATCTTGTCGACAGCCTCGTCCCAGGGATTCGCCTTGGAGAGCGCCTATTGCGCGTCCAAGGGTGCCGCCTTGTTGCTCACCCGGGTTCTCGCGGTGGAGCTCGCGCCACTCGGTATCACCGTCAACGGGGTGGGACCCGGGACTGTGGAGACAGCGATGGGCAGGGACTACCTCGCCCGCCAGCCGATCGCTAGCCACGAGCTCAGCCGGACCCCGATGGGTCGGTTCGGCAAGCCGGCCGACATCGCCGAAACCGTGTGCTTCCTGGTGTCGGACGCAACCTGGCTGACAGGTCAGGCGATCTACGTCGACGGCGGCTTCCTCGCGGCAGGTCTGCCGCTCCTGACGCGGATGTGAGGACCGCGATGAGCGCGCGGCGTAGCCCGACCGACTCCGGCGAGCCGCCGCCTGCCGCCCGGCTACGCGACAGCCGGCCGCTGGACGAGACGGATCGCGCGATCATCCGTCTTCTTCAACACGATGGGCGACTGCCGTACCGGGAGATCGCTCGCCAGCTCGGCGTTGCCGAGGGCACCGTCAGGCTCCGCGCGAACCGGTTGACGAGGTCAGGCGCGCTTACCATCGTGGCCATCGCCGACCCGTTCCGGCTCGGCTACCGCGTGCTCGCGTTCAGCCTGCTCAACTTGCTCCCAGGCAGGCAACAGTCTGTGATCGACGCGTTGGCGTCGTGGGACGAGATCACCTACATCTCGTCCTGCACCGGGCGCGCGGACCTCTACGCGCAGCTCGTTTGCCGTGATCACGACCACCTGTGGGAGCTGCTCTACGATCGGATGCCCGCGGTAGGCGGTATTACCGCCTCGGAGACGTTCATGGAGCTGAAGATGCACAAGGTGTCCTACATCTATCCGCGACCCGAGCAGGATGAGGGTTGAAAGCCGTACTGGGTAGATCCGCCCGTCCGGCCCAAGAACCTCGGTCCAGGGTTCCCCCACCGTGCCCGGCAGTGCCGACATCGCCGGCAGGCTGGGATCCACCTGCTCGATGCGGCGAAGCGCCGAGGCTGTCCCGCGGCCCATGTCGCGCCGTCTACGGCTACGGCTCCGCCGCCACACCTCAGAGATGAACCTGCATCGAGCGCGGTCTGCGACTTCCGCTGCGAGCAAGATCCGAGGGCCTGCACTCCTGGATCATGCCGAGCGTGAGTACCACGAGTACGCCGATACATGAAAGCAGAACGGCGGCTCGGCGGGCAGGTGCCTGCCGCGGGGCGCGGTTTTCCCGTCTTTCCGATGGGTCAGTCCGTTTCAGGCACTGTCGCTCGCACGGCGGGGATTACGTTCTCGGCGAACAGCCGGGCAGTTTCGCGCATCGTCGCCGGGTCCATGCCTGGGTAGTACAGGCGCGCGATGAACGTGAACTGCGGCCCGGCGGCGAGGGCGATTTCGGCGAACTCGGCGATGCGGGCGGCTACCTCGGCCGGGGTGCCACAGATCAGTTCCGTGCGCAGCGCGGCCTCCGAGCACTCATCAAGGGCCGGGGGCAGGGGAAGCGGGCCGAGCCGCCCCTTCGCGCGTTCAGCGTCCTGATATTTCCACTGCACGTAGTGGTGGAATGGCCGCACCACCTCCCATGCGTGGCCGGGCCGGTCCCAAACGAACACCGGCCAGTAACCGGCGACATGCACCTCCTCTGGCCGCCGTCCCAGCCGCTGCATCTCATCGCGCAGCCAGCCGACTTGGATCCGGAAACTCTCCTTGTCGGGCTCGCCGGCCATCCAGCCGTCAGCCAGGGCGGCAGCCCGGCGGATGGCCGGTTCGCTCTGCGCCCCCGCCCAGATAGGCGGACCCGAGCGCGCCGGCTTGGGGAAGACCGCAACCCCGGCCGCCTCTACCAGGCCGTTCCCCCAGGCCTGGCGGCATATCTCAATGGCTGCCTGTATGCGGCGGCCCCGCTCGCCGAGCGGCACCCCCAGGGCCTCGAACTCCCAGCGCAGCCACCCCTGCCCGAGACCGAGGATGAAGCGCCCGCCCGCGATCAGATCGACAACGGCCGCGTCCTCGGCCAGCCGGATCGGGTGGTACAGAGGAGCGAGCACCAGGCCAGTCCCAATCTGGATCCGGCTGGTCCGTGCGGCCATCGCGGCAGATAGCGGAAGAAGCGAGGGAGCATAGGAATCGTCGGCGAAGTGATGCTCACTAGTCCACACCGAGTCAAAGCCCAACCGTTCGGCCTCCTCAGCCACGCCCAGGGCCTCCCGGTACAAGTCCGTGTCGTTCCGGAGATCCCCGGGATAGCGCTGGCAGGTAATCAGGCCGTATCCGAAGCGCACCATCATCAGCTCCCCGACAGCTCGTACAGGCGGATCTCTGGAAGGCTCATTGTGCCGACCCGCCTCTCGCCTGACCGCTTCCATCACGGATGTCAGGCTGATCATCCCACCAGGCCGCCGGGACCGGCGAGCAGCGCCGCCGCCGCTAGCAGCCCGCCGATGCCGCGAGCGGGCGGCCGCCAGGCGGGACCCGGTGTTCGCCACCGGCGGCGGTAAGGCAGAATGCGCGAGACGCGAGATCCTGAAATTCATACTCGAACAACGGAACTGAGCGCGACATCCGCATGATCAAGCTGAAGCAGAAGGTATCCGGATGCCTGCGGACCCTCACCGGAGCCCGGCAATTCTGCGCCATCCGCAGCTACCTCTCCACAGCGGCCAAGCACGGCATCTGTTTCTTTGACGCACTCATCATGCTCACCGAAGGCCGGCCATGGATGCCAGCACCTGCCCGATCATCCCCAGTAATTCGTGGCACCTGACCTGTTACGCGCCAAGAAGGCACACTTCTTCGGCAGAGTCGGATATTGAGGTTAGCGAAGACAACGAAGGCGAAGCCGAGCACGGCCGCGACCTTTGTCCCGCTGAGCGGCGGCTTGCCAAGTGCCGCCCAGAACACGACACTGAACAGGACAATCGCCGCGAGCGCCAGCCAGATGAGATCCGGGAAGCGCCATTCGCGCGGCTTGCTCTCGTTCCACCTCTCGTTCCTCCTCCGGGACGAAGGTGAAGTTCTTGCCATCGTTACTGTAAACCCCCCAACTGCCACCCAGGCGCAGAGCTTGGTTCCGACGGCAAGCCCCTTGCCGTGGCCAACCCGGGATCGCCGGCCAGGCTTACTAGAGCGTCACCGACGGCACAAGGAAGGACCTTTCTGCTGCCATAACAGAGCAGGCAACGCTCATTCAGATACAGTCTCTGCCCTGAGCCATGAGCGCCCAGACCAGCGCTGGACGACGGGGGACACCCGCGCACTCATCGGCAGAATCGGGCGGCGCCGCGGGGTAGTTCAGTCCTACTACGGCCATAGGAGGTACGTCGCTGGATCGCAGTACAGAGGACCGCCGGGCTCTGGCTACTGCCGCTGCAGGTCCCCGAAAAGTTATCTGGTCTTCGAAAGATAGCTGGTCTCGGAACGCTGTGGCTCGAAGGCAATCGTCCAGCTGCCCTGGATCGGCCAAACCCACCGCCGACGGCCCCTCAACGATGACAAACCAGCCGGTCAGACACGGTTTGCGCCCCGAGCAGGACTCGAACCTGCGGCCTACTGCTTAGGAGCTATCCGGGGCCTGACGCTGTAGCTACCAGCGAAAACGCAGGCGGGCGCCGGTTGCTGTAGGCCAAGTTATCTGGCCATCAATCCTGGACGCGGCGGGCCTCCGACGCCGCGCGAGCTCCCGCTGCCCTGGACAACGCTCATGCTATGCGGGCCCCGCATGTACCACGCCGGGAAGCGTGCCGAGCCGCCGCCGCCCAGTTGTCAGGCTCGAAAACCGACGCCACACGCAACGACCAGATCATCGAGAACCTCAGGCGCGCCGCCGACCGGCCGATCGAGGCCGCCTCGCTCCTACCGGAGTCCGCATCCTGCGCGCCGAATACCTGCCCGAGCCTCCGCCCACCGGCCCGTGGACTTAGGCTGCTAGCGTGCTCAGGGGAAAATAGCTATACTTATAGCCATGTCAGTTACGGAGCAGATGGCCCTCGCGGACGTCAAGAACCGGCTCTCGGAGGTCGTGGACCGCCTGGAGCGCGAGCACGGCCGCGTCGTGATCACCAAGCACGGCCACCCCGCTGCGGTGGTCATCAGCGTGGAGGACCTGGAGTCCCTGGAAGAGACCCTCGATGTGATGGGCAGTGCGGCGCTCCTGGACGACATCCGCGAGGCGCTGGCCGAACTCGGCGCCGCCGACGCGCCGGTGCTGAGCAAGGAAGAGGCACTGAGCCTGATCACCGACCGGTGAGCGAGAGCGACTTCGCTATCGCATGGACCGCCCCAGGCCGCCGGGCGCTGGCCCGGCTGCCCGAGAAGGTCGCGACCGCGACCGTAGAGTTCGTATACGGGTCGCTGGCCGCCAACCCCCACCGGGTCGGCAAGCCACTCAAGCTCGGGCTCGACGGACTGCACAGTGCCCGCCGCGGCGACTACCGGGTGATCTACCGCATCGATGACCAGCACCGCCGTGTCGACGTCATGGCCATCGAACACCGCTCCGACATCTACAGGCCGCGACAATTCTGAAAGCCGCCCTGCCAGCGGCAGATGCGGTCGCCTGGGTGTCCGACTGCGGCTACCCGGGTCGGTGGGATCAGGTGACGAAGACTTTGTGCTGGTGCCAGTCGAGGTACTTGCGAGCCGGCGGCTGGGCGCCCGCGGGGAGGAGCAACACTTCACGCAGTGGCGGCCGCCCGTAGTACTGCCTGGCTAGCGGATCAGCATGGACCGCGTCGGCCAGCGAACGGGCAACATGGATGCGCAGTCCTCCGTTGACGGTGAGCAGGCCGGTGTCGAAGGCCACGTCATGGGCCGGGCAGGCTGCCAGGCCGTTGCGGTGATCTAGGCGCTCACCCGGCGTGCTGTCCTTCCATGGCTTGATGTGGCCTGCCAGGAGCATGCGCTTGGCGCCGAACGCCGCGGGGCTCAGGCCGCAGAACACGCAGCGGCTGCCGCAGTTGGCCAGCACATGCAAGGCGAACACATGCTGCCCGACCCGGGCTGCCGCCACCAGGATCCGCTCGGTCTCCAGCTCCGACCAGGCATTCCCGGTGCTATGGTGCGCTAGCTGCTGCCGTAGTCCCGCCTCTAGCACGGAGCTGTCGAGTTCCTCCTGGCCGAGCAGGGTCAGCTCGCCGCCATGCTCGAGCCCGAGGAAATCACCAAGACGGCCGGGGCCGATGCCCTCGGCGCGGGCGGCTTGCAGTAGCACTTGGTAGATGACGGTGAAGCGCGCCGGGTCGTCGCGGAGCATTGCGCCGGCCAGGACGTCCCATCTCGCGCCGTGCGATCGGGATCCGTCCAGGTTGGCCATTTTCGCCAGAACGCTGGAAGGCGGCCGGGAGAACAACCGGGCCAAAGACTGAACCGGCTCTGGCGCCAGGTGCGCCGTGGTCCCGCCGAAGCGCCGGTGATTGACAAGGAACGAGGCGGCCAGGCACAACAGCGTTTCAGCCGGCGAGAACGTGACTTGCCTGCCGCCCGGGACAGGGCGGCGTCGCAAGAGTGCGCGGAACTGCTCCCGCGCCTGGCCGGTTGTCAGCTCCAGATATTCCGCCAGGTCGGCCATTCCGCGAGGCTACTCTCCGTGCATCCCTCCTGCGTGGCACATCCGCCGCCGCACCGCACCGCACCGCGCGACGACCGTCATCGCGCTGATGTGCGGGACGAGTCAGGGGCTTCGCGATCGATCTGATCCCAGAGCTCGTCCGCACTGGGCGCGCATGAGGAAGTGGAGCGCAGTCGCCCCGAAACCGTCGCGCTGTCGGATCG